>Ga0210046_1000409_pt1 | contig 42554 bp, 43 predicted proteins | sample CryGeyCG2114_250_FD_185461 | JGI IMG/M metagenome (GOLD analysis project Ga0210046, IMG submission 185461) | Groundwater microbial communities from aquifer - Crystal Geyser CG18_big_fil_WC_8/21/14_2.50 (SPAdes) (version 2) | ecosystem: Environmental > Aquatic > Deep subsurface > Groundwater ...
CTACATCAACATAGAAAATAATGCCTTTTTGGTTATAGATAATGGTGTTGCTAATGCTATTACTCTTACGGGAACGGGAGGAAATATTCTATCTGAAAATGAAAATGATGTTATTAAATGGAATATTGGGGCTAACACTGGCAACCACATTGTACCTTGGACTAACACTAGTGGAGTTAAAGTTCCTGTAGAAATTAACATTACTGCTGCAGGAAGTGCTGGAGGAAGCTTATTATTATCTACCTACCGAAGTAATAATACGAACTTGCCTTGGCCAACAGGGGTTACCAATATGTGTTCTCAAACCATAGGAGCTGATGCTTCCTTATTTGTGGTAGATCGTTTTTGGCGTATTGATGAAAATGCTACTTATGCAACAAACCCTGCTTCAACTATGAGTTTTGGTTATGATTTTGTTAACGAAGCAGGAGGAACAAACACCATTAACGAAGCAAATCTTCAAGCACAACGCTTCAATCCAACAACTGGCTCAGGAAATACACCTTGTCCTTTTCCTGCATTACCACCAGGACCTGGTGGTCATTGGGAAAATTTACTATTTGGAACAGTAAATACTGTTACAGACAGAGTAAATAATGCAGTAATATCTTCTGCTAATTTATTTAAGGACTGGATTTTGGTAGATAACTCAACTCCTCTTCCTGTAACATTAGCAAGTTTCAATGCAACTTGTGAAGGAAACACAACAGTTCTTTCATGGGCAACAGCATCTGAAATTAACAATGATTTTTTTAGTATTGAAAAAAGCTATAATGCAATTGATTTTTTTGAAATTGGCAGAAAAATAGGAGCTGGAAACAGTAACTCATTCAACACTTATTCTTTTTTAGACAATAACACTACGAATGAAATTGCTTATTACCGTTTGAAACAAGTAGATTTTAATGGTCAATTTGAATATTTTAATGTTGTGCCAACTAACTGTGGAAAAACAACTAATTTTGACGTAAATCAGATTGTTTTTTCGGATGATCAGTTAGGTTTTACCATTTCGACTTCTGAAGATGAAAAATTCCAAATGATTCTTTATGATGCTCAAGGGAAATTGATTACCTCACAACTAATCACTGTTAGTTCAGGATTAAATACTATTCAAATAGATAGATTAAACTTAAGTAGAGGAATTTATATGCTTTCACTCGTTGGAGAAAAAAATTATTTCTCTTCTAAGGTATTGAAAAATTAATTATTCGGTCTTAAATCCTGAGCAACCAATACACAAATAAATTTATCAAAAAATAAGAAGAGCCTTTCTGTATTTTGAAAGGCTCTTCTTTTATCTATTTTTCAATACATTATTTACCGTTTTCATTAAACTCTATTACGGTGTAATTACAACCTTTTTGTTCACAACACCTTCCGATGTAGTAATTGTCATACTGTAATTTCCTTTAGCTATTGTTGAAACATCAACTGTAATTTTACCATTTACAGCATTTTCAGTAGATTCAATTATTGTTTGACCTAATAAATTTACCAATCGATAAGAAAGAACAGTTACTGACGAAGCAATATCAATATATATAGTATTGTAAGCAGGATTAGGAAATAAGTTAATTTTGTTTTCTAATTTATTTTCTTCAATAGAAGTTGTGCAATTTACTCCATTCCAAAAACTTACACCAACTTGAGCTGAGCTTCCATCACCAGTATAGGTATAAGTTGGATCTCCACAAACAAAAGCAGCTGCTGTCCAAATTCCTTTAGCAACAGCAACACTTTCTCTTCCATTACCGCCTGTTTTCCATTGAACAAAATCTAACATATTACTTGCAACTCCAAATCCACCACTAGAGGTGCCTGGTAAGAATAATCCTAAATCAGCTCCATTAGCATCTAAACTATTTCCCTGAACCCAAGCTGTTTGCATAGAGCCTAAAGCCGATGGATTTCCAGCTATAACTGTTAAAGAGCCTACACTAAAATAGTTAAATTTTGAGCATAGCATGTGACCAGTAACATCTACCGTGGTTGTTCCATAATTTCTAATGAAAATTAAATTTTGAGCAGGATCAACACCTGTTATTCTAATTTGAGCAGTTGTGTTAAATGCTGTTCCAAGAAACAACATAATTAATAATGATTGTAAAAGTTTTTTCATATTTATTTTTTTTAAGGTTTATATTACGACAAATGTATTAAAAAATACGATGAATAATCAATTTGTTAAGATTTAAAAAAATTAAATCAATTCATTAGAATCTAAATCAACGTCTCCATACTTTTTTGAAGGCTTTTTCTTTGCAAAATCAGAAGTTCGAGTAGATTTAGTAATGGTATCTGCTGCCAATAAACTCGATTGAATTTGAGTTTGCAAATCTCCAACTGTAGTAGGAGAATAAGGCATGAATATAGTATTTACGCCTTGTTCAGCCAAACGAGCTACGGTGTCATAATGTTGAGTCATAAAAAGCATATTCATCACTTGTTGACCTGTAACACCTTCATCCATTGCTCCTTTCACTTCTTCAACCGATTGTTTCATACCATTGGCTATTGCTATTCGTTGATTGGCAATACCAACACCTTGTAATTGCTTACTTTCAGCCTCTGCCTCAGCAGCTTTTACCACTTTTATTTTTTCTGCTTCAGCATATTCTTTTGCAGCTTCTTTCATTCGTTTGGCAGCGTTAATTTCGTTCATCGCATGTTTTACTTTTGCATCTGGATCAATATCCGTAATTAATGCTTTGATGATTTTAAATCCATATTCTTCCATGATATCAGCCAATTCTATTTGAACTGCCTTGGCTATTTTATCTTTTTCGCTAAAAACATCATCTAAAAACATATTTGGAACTTCCGACCGAATGGAATCAAACACATAAGATTGTATTTGTCGGGCTGGATCATCAAATTTATAAAATGAAGTTTGGATTCCCTCTTTACTTTCTACAACAAAATATTGAACAGAAACTACCAATCTAACAAAAACATCATCTTTGGTTTTAGTTTCAACATCAACAGGCAATTCCATTACTTTTAGGTTTACCGAGCCTGCTTTTTTATCAATAATAGGAATTTTTAAGTTAAAACCTGCTGTTGCTACTCGTTGGAATTTACCAAATCGTTCAATAATAGTTGCTGTTTTTTGTTTTACTATAAAGAAAGCTCCTGAAAAGAATATTATAGCTATTACAATATAAATAATTGGTGTAAATGATGCTGGATTCATGTTTTTTAAGTTTAGTTATTAATATAAATAATTGTTCAACAAGATATGCATTTCTTCTTGAATTTTTTGTGTTTCAATACGAGATTTTTTAGCAAAATTTTTATCGTTTCCTGCATAGATAATTCCTCTTGAAGAATTAATTAACAAACCTACATTTTTGTTCATGCCAAATTTACAAACTTCTGCTAATGAACCACCCTGAGCGCCAACTCCGGGTACTAACAAAAAATTATCAGGTACAATTTTTCGTATTTCTTGTAATATTTCTGGTCGAGTTGCTCCTACTACATACATTAAGTTCTCATTATCTCCCCACTTTTTAGATTGTTGAAGCACTTTTTCAAATAATTTTTCCTTGTCTCCTTCAAAAAATTGAAAATCATTAGCTCCTTTATTTGAAGTTAATGCTAGTAAAATAACCCATTTATCTTTGAATTTCAAAAAAGGAGTTACAGAATCTTCTCCCATATAAGGAGCAACGGTAATAGCATCAAAATTCAATGTTTCAAAAAAAGCTTTGGCGTACATTGTTGAAGTGTTTCCAATATCTCCTCTTTTTGCATCTGCAATAGTAAAATGTTCGTTGGGAATATATTCGAGTGTTTTTTGTAATGCTTCCCATCCTTTACTTCCATATACTTCATAAAAAGCAGTATTAGGCTTATATGCTACGCATAAATCATAAGTAGCATCAATAATTTGCTTGTTAAATTCAAAAATGGGATCTTTTTCTTTTAGAAGATGGGATGGTATTTTTGTTAAATCTGTATCCAAACCAACGCATAAAAAGGATGCTTTCTTTCGGATTTGCTTTATTAATTCTTGTTTTGTCATTAATTATTTATATTTTACAAATGTACTGTTTTTTAAAAATCGTACAAAAATACAACTAAATAATATTTATTTTATATAAAATAAGTGAATTAAATAACTATATTTGTACTAAATAAGTGAATAATAAAATATAATAGTAGAGATTATGAACTTAAAAAACTTAATATGAAGTATTTAGAAAGAGAATTAGAAATAGATTTTGATAAGTTTTTACAACCAAACAAGGTATTGGTATTGATGGGTGCAAGAAGAGTAGGTAAAACAGAGCTATTAAAAAAAAAATTATCAGAAACTAAGGAATCCTACCTTTTATTGAATGGAGAGGATGCTGCAACTGTATCCGTATTGAATAACCGAAGTGTGGAGAATTATAAAAGATTGCTTGGCGATAAAAAACTGTTGGTTATAGATGAGGCTCAAACAATACCAGAGATTGGAAAAATTTTAAAACTCATGGTTGATGAGATAGAAGGTATTAAGATTATTGCAACAGGATCTTCTGTTTTTGACTTAGAAAATGAATTAGGTGAGCCTTTAACTGGTAGAGATATTACTGTTCGATTATTTCAGTTGTCTCAAATGGAGTTTAACAAACAAGAAAACCTTATTGAAACCAAAGGACGATTAGAAGAACGTTTAATTTTAGGAAGTTACCCAGAACTACAACAATATAACGGATGGGATGAAAAAGTAAAATACTTGGAACGATTGGTAAGCTCCTATTTGATTCGTGATATCTTAGCTTTTGAGAAACTAAAAAAACCAGATAAAATTATTGGCTTATTGAGGTTAATTGCTTTTCAAATAGGAGGAGAAGTTTCTTTGCCAGAACTGGGACAAAAACTGGGAATAGATAAAAACACTGTAGATCGTTATTTGGATTTACTAACAAAAGTGTTTGTATTATATAAAGTAAATGCTTACAGTATGAATCCAAGAAAAGAAATTTCTAAATCTTCAAGATGGTATTTTTATGACAATGGTATTAGAAATGCCTTAATTGCAAATGTAAATAGCTTAGAACTTAGAAACGACCATGGTCAATTATGGGAAAACTACTTGGTGTCGGAGCGTCTGAAATATCAGTCTTATAACGGAATGTTAGTCAATAATTATTTTTGGAGGACATACAGCCAACAAGAGATTGATTGGGTTGAGAATCGAGGAGGAAAAATATACGGTTATGAGTTTAAGTGGAATTCAAACAAAGTAAAAGGAGCTCCTGCAGCATGGAAAAATATGTATCCAAATGCTGAGTTTATGACCATTCATCCAAACAATTATTTAGACTTTATATCATAATCAGTTCAATTAAAGATTAATTTCCAAGTTATCACATTGTTGCATTATCACATTAACTAACTCCTGCTTGCAATTTTTCTGCATTTTCTGCCAATTTTAATGCTTGAATAATTTCATCAATATCTCCTGCAACAATTGCATCCAAGTTATACAACGTCAATCCTATTCTATGGTCTGTTACTCGCCCTTGTGGATAATTATAGGTTCTAATTTTAGCTGATCTATCTCCTGTTGAAATTTGTGATTTTCGTTCGGCAGCTCTAGCTTGTTCTCTTTTAATTACCTCCGCTTCATATAGTTTAGTTCGTAAAGCCGTCATTGCCATTTCGTAATTTTTAAGTTGCGAACGAGCTACTTGGCGTTCAATTACAATTCCTGTTGGTATATGTGTTAAACGAACTGCGGTTTCCACTTTATTTACATTTTGACCTCCTGCACCGCCAGAACGGTAGGTATCACGTTTTATATCGTCTTTTCTTATTTCAATATCCACTTCTTCTGCTTCGGGCAAAACAGCCACTGTAACAGCAGAAGTATGAACCCTACCTTGTGTTTCTGTTTGTGGGACTCGTTGCACACGATGTACTCCCGATTCAAATTTCAAAATTCCATATACATCTTCTCCTTGTACTGAAAATGAAATTTCTTTATAACCTCCAGCAGTTCCTTCATTTAATGTAAGAATTTCTGTTTTCCATCCTTTTTTTTCGATGTATTTTGAGTACATCTTAAATAAATCACCTACAAAAATTGAAGCTTCATCACCTCCTGTTCCTGCTCTTATTTCCACAATAGAATTTTTACTATCTTCCTCATCCTTAGGAACTATCATTAATTTAATTTGTTCTTCTAATTGTTCTTGTTCCTTAGTTAATGCTTCAACTTCAGCTTTTGCCATATCAACAAACTCCTTATCTGTTTCTGTTTTCAACAATTCTTTAGATGAAGTTATGTTATCAAGTACACCTTTATATTTTTTGTATAAAACAATTATTTCTTCTAAATCTTTATATTCTTTATTCAATTTCACATACCGTTTCATATCAGAAATAATTTCAGGATCAACAATTTGTTCACTAATCTGATCGTATCGTATATTTATAGCTTCAAGTTTGTGTAATAACGTACTCATTGTTTTAATTAGAAGTTTAAAATGAAAAAGTGTCTAAATAATAAATTTAAGAATAAACAAATTCACCATAAGGACTTTTTATTGTTAATTTTTTTTCTCCTTTAGCTACTACTTTCCCAACAATTTGGGCATCCACATTAAATGATTTTGATATAGAAATTATTTCATCAGCCAACATTTCATCAACATATAATTCCATACGGTGTCCCATATTAAACACTTGATACATTTCTTTCCAATCGGTTTCTGATTGATCTTTAATCAATTTAAACAAAGGCGGAATTTCGAATAAATTATCTTTTACGATATGTAAATCATCAATAAAATGAAGTATTTTTGTTTGAGCTCCGCCACTACAATGCACAATACCATCTATTTTTCCTGCAAATTTTTCTATAATTTTTTTTATAATAGGAGCATAAGTTCGTGTAGGTGATAAAACTAACTTTCCAGCATCAAGTATAGATCCTTCAACCTTATCAGTTAACTTTTTTCCTCCACAATATACTAACTCGGTTGGGATATTATTATCGTAGGTTTCAGGATATTTTTCGGCAATAGTTTTATCAAATACATCATGACGAGCTGAAGTTAAGCCATTACTTCCCATACCTCCATTATATTCTTTTTCATAAGTTGCTTGTCCAAAAGAAGCCAATCCAACAATCACATTTCCTACCTTAATGTTTGCATTGTCAATCACCTCAGACTTTTTCATTCGGCAAGTAACGGTTGAATCAACAATAATTGTTCGAACTAAATCACCTACATCGGCTGTTTCACCTCCAGTAGAATAAATTCCAATACCTTGATTTCTCAATTCAGCAAGAATTTCTTCTGTACCATTAATAATTTCGGAAATCACTTTTCCCGGAATTAAGTTTTTATTCCTACCTATAGTTGATGAAACCAAAATATTATCAATAGCACCTACACATATTAAGTCATCGATATTCATTACCAATGCATCTTGGGCTATGCCTTTCCATACGGATAAATCGCCTGTTTCTTTCCAATAAGCATAAGCCAACGATGATTTTGTACCTGCTCCGTCAGCATGCATGATTATACAATGGTCATCACTTCCTGTTAGTGTATCTAAAACTATTTTACAAAATGCTTTCGGAAATAGTCCTTTGTCTAGATTTTGAATTGCTTGATGCACATCTTCTTTGGAAGCTGAAACACCTCTTTGCATGTATTTTTCTGATTTGCTCATGTTAATGTACTGAATTGTGGGTATAAAAAAAGCATCCAATTAATTTAACCGGATGCTTTTTTTTATATGATAATTAACTAATTACTTGGTGCTTCTGCTTCTTCTGGCACAGGATTTTTAGGCACAAAATCCGTGCTTAACACTTTAAAATCAGTCCTTCTATTTCGTTGATGTGCTTCTTCAATAGAAGGTTTGTCTTTTAATGAATTAATATATTTTTCATTCAACAATGTTCCATCAGGCATTTTCAAAGGTTCTTCTTCACCCATACCTTTAGCAACAATTCTTTCAGGATCAACCCCTTTTTCTTTCACTAAATAATCCACACAAGATTGAGCTCTTTTTTGTGAAAGTGTCATATTGTTTTTATTACTACCTCTAAAATCCGTATGAGAACGTAATTGAATTACAATGGTTGGATTTTCTACCATTACGTTATATAAGAAATTTAACGAATCTTTTGAGTTAGGCAACAAATCCCATTTTGCAAATTCATATTCTATTAAAGGTAATTTTATAACTGTATTTATAACTGGTTGAAGGTTATATTCGTGATTAAAAGTTTTTGAAGCTTTAAGACCAACGGTAGTTTCTTTACCTTTTGCAATCAAATAATCTTTTTTTGTTACAACTAATGAATAAGATGTGTTAGGGTTAATGTAACGAGCACTTCCATTTTCTGCAAAAGTAAAGTTACCAGAAGCGTCAGAAGTAACTTCAGCACTACTTCCATCCGTTCCAATTAATTTAATGGTTGCATTTGCTAACGGTTCAGAAGTTTCTAAATCTTTTACGATTCCATTAATTGCATATAACATTGGAGGAAGATAAAATTCCCAAATATCATCTCCACCTTTACCACCTTCTCGGCTAGTAGTGAAAAAACCTCTATCCTTATCCTCTTCAAAAACAATTCCAAAATCATGAGCTGAAGAATTCATTGGTGATTTTAAGTTTTCAACTTTTGCCCATTGATTTACGCCTTTGCTTTCTGCTTTAAACAAATCTAAACCACCCATTCCTGGATGACCGTTTGATGCAAAATATAACTCTCCATTAAATCTAATATAAGGAAACATTTCATCTCCAGAAGTATTGATTTCTGATCCTAAATTAACTGGCTCAGACCATGTTTTTGCTTTTTTATCATAAGTAATGTACCACAAATCTTTGCCTCCCTGTCCGCCTGGCATATCAGAAGCAAATATTAATGTAGATTCATCATTTGTAATTGCAGGATGACCAATAGCAAAAGTATCTGATGCAATTGGAATTAATTCTGCATCCCCCCAATTTTGACCAGATTTTTTTGCAGTAAAAATACTACATCCCATAATACCGTTTTTCTCAACACCACAGCGTGTAAAATAAATTTGATTTTTTTTCTCATTTAAAACCGAAGCTCCTTCTTCTGCAGGTGAATTAATAGTTTCATTTAAAGGAGTTGGCTCGCTCCATTTTCCCTTTTTATCTCTTTTTGTAGCATAAATATCAGAAAAATTCATTCCTGTAACATCTGAAATTGAAGCTCCAGCAGATCCTTGTCTTGTAGATGTAAAATATAATTCTTCACCTTTTTTATCGGCAAACACAGGAGAAAAATCATAATCTTCAGAATTAATTTGAGGCATTGGTGTTACAATGATTCTTGTAGGCTCTTCCAACCATTTCTTTGCACTTTCGCAAGATTTAATACCTACATCAGCTCTTTTATCACCAGGTGCAGCAGCTTTATATTTACCATATTCAACTATTGCATCTTCATACCTACCTTCTGATTTATAAACATTTGCAATATATAAATAAGCCAATGGGTTATCATGTTTTGCTTTTATTGCTTTTTCGTACCAAACAGCAGCTTGTTTTCCATCATTTTTTAGTCGATAACATTCTCCTATTTGAAATAGGATCTCAGATTTTCTTTCGTTTTTACTTTCTTTAGTATAAGCTTTTTTATACATTTCTATTGCTTGGTAGTATTTATACCCACTAAAGGCAACATCTGCTTCGTTTTTATAGTCTTTTTGTGCGTTAGCAGAAAAGCCTATTACAGTAATCATAAGTAAAGTAGTTAATATTTTTCTCATATTTTTAATAATTTTATTCTTTTTAGAATTTTGGCTAAAATAACTATTTATTCGACATAAATCAAAATAAGTTAGACAAAAATAGGATATTTTTTTTATTTCCTAACAAATCTTTAATTTATTTACTAATGATTACTTCTATTTAGTAAATAAAATCTCTCTTAATTTCGGTAAAGGCCAATAAGCATCATCAATCAACAGTTCTAGTTTATCAGCATTATATTTTATTTCATCAAAATAAGGTTTTATTTTATCACAATAGGCTAATGCTTTTTTTTCTGGGTCATCTATTTTGTTTGCTAACTTTCTTTCTTCTAGCATTTCATCTAACTTTTGCTTAATGATAGATGTATGTAATGATAATGCTCTTAATATTTCCTCTTGAGGTTTTGCTAATGTTTTACTTTCACTACCGAAAACTTCTTTCATTCCTTTAATATTTTCTAATAAAACATTTTGGTATTTAAAAGCAGTAGGTAATATATGATTTCTTGCAATATCGCCAAGAGCTCTTGATTCTATTTGGAGTTTTAAAATATAATTTTCTAATTCTATTTCATAGCGTGCATCTAATTCAACTTCAGTAAAAACCTCTAGGTCAGCAAAAAGTTTTTTTGTTTTTTTATCGACCATTGTTTTAATAGCCCTTGGGGTGTCTTTTAGATTTGAAAGACCTCTTTTTTCAGCTTCTTTTACCCAAGCATCGCCATAGCCATTACCTTCAAATCTTATTTTTTTTGAAGATTTTATTAGTTTTTGTAGTTCTTTTAAAATCGCTTCATCTTTTTTAACTCCTTTTTCAATAGCATCATCAACCACTATTTTAAACTCATTTAATTGTTTTGCGACTATAGCATTTAATGCTATCATTGCACTTGCACAGTTTGCTGATGAACCTACTGCACGAAATTCAAATTTGTTTCCTGTAAATGCAAAAGGTGAAGTTCTGTTTCTATCCGTGTTATCTAACAATATTTGCGGCAATTTACCTATACTCATTTTGAGTTCTGTTTTGTCTTCGGGTGTCATTTTGCCCGCTTTCACATTCTCTTCCAAATTATCGAGCATTTGAGATAATTGAGAGCCAATAAAAACTGACATTATTGCTGGTGGTGCTTCATTTGCCCCTAACCTGTGGTCGTTACCTGCGGTGGCTATGCTTGCTCTTAAAATATCAGCATTATCATTTATGGCTTTTATTGTATTAATAAAAAAGGTAAGGAATCGTAAATTAGTTTTTGGGTTTTTGCCTGGCGACAAAAGATTTACTCCTGTGTTTGTACTTAATGACCAATTGTTGTGCTTTCCTGATCCATTAACTGACTTGAATGGTTTTTCGTGAAAAAGAACTCTAAAATCATGTTTGCGAGCTATTTTCTCCATCAAATCCATCATCAATAAATTATGGTCATTTGCCAAGTTTGTTTCTTCAAACATGGGAGCACATTCAAACTGGTTAGGAGCAACTTCATTGTGTCTTGTTGTAACTGGAATTCCCAACTTATGCGATTCAATTTCAAAATCTTTCATAAATGCCACAACTCGCTCACTAATAGACCCAAAATAATGATCATCTAATTGCTGTCCTTTTGCAGGATTATGACCAACTAATGCTCTACCAGTCATTATTATGTCTGGTCTGGCATTATACAAAGATTTATCAATTAAAAAATATTCTTGTTCCCAACCTAAATTTGCATTTACTTTTGAAATTTCTTTATCAAAATATTGACAAACACTAGTTGCCGCTTTGTCAATAGCATTTAGCGTTTTAAGTAAGGGCATTTTATAATCAAGTGCTTCTCCAGTATAAGCAATAAAAACAGTAGGAACACAAAGTGTTTGACCAATTATAAATGCTGGCGAAGTGGGATCCCATGCGGTATAACCTCTTGCTTCAAATGTATTACGTATTCCTCCATTTGGAAAACTTGATGCATCTGGTTCTTGTTGAATAAGATTATCTCCATCAAAGCGTTCAATAGCTCTTCCTCCGCTAATTGGTGTAAAAAAAGAATCATGTTTTTCAGCTGTCGCTCCTGTTAGCGGTTGAAACCAATGGGTATAATGGGTTACTTTTTTTGTCATAGCCCAATCTTTCATTGATGATGCTACTTGATTGGCAATACTTCTATCAATTCTTTTTCCATCATTAATAGATGCCATAACACTTTGGTATGCTTCTTTTGGCAAAAATTCACGCATTTTTTCTTGTGTAAAAACATTTGTTGCATAGAATTCAGAAATTTTATCCGATGGATAATCTATTTGTTTAGGTGTTCTTTTTAGAACATCATTTAAAGCATTAAAACGTAACATAATTTATTTTTTAGTATTTTTTTGGCAAATGTATAATTTATTTTAAGGGTAATTATATAATTTATATAAAATTATTAACAACACCCCATAAAATTATTAGGTTAAATTTTAAATTAATACTTTTTTTATGTTATGATTAAAAAATGGCATAAAAAAATGCTGTCAATTATTAATTAACAGCATTAAACTTTCTTAAAACTTAACGAATTAATCCAACCCAACTTCTTCAATAATTTCAACACGCATATTTTTCATAGGATCTTTAACATCAACTGGTTCTTCATCCGACTTCACCTCTCTATTCAATCTATCTGCTTTTATGCCTTTTGAAACAATATATTTATAAACAGCCCCAACTCTTTTTCCATCTAATTTATCGATTTCTTTTTCAGACTTATCTATATGACCTATTAATGAAATTTTTGCATTGGGATTAGCTTTTAAATAAGCTATTATTTCATCAATTTTTTTAACATTACCATCTATAGAATAAGATTTTGCTACAAAAATTATAGTTATGTCATTTAAATCTGTAAGAGCTTTGACTTCCCCCTCAGCATCTTTAACACCTGACGGGCTTCCATCTGAGCCTATTATTTCAATTTTATTAGCAGCAGGGTTTTTATCACTACTGAAATTTCTATTGACCACTTCTGCATTTTTCATAGCTGGGTCGCTATCACAATCACACTCATTTGGTGTTGAAGTTTCTATTACAGAAACATTGTCAACAAAATAATAAGCATCAGGTAATTGGGGATTTGTAAACCCTCTTGGTCTTTTAACTTTTCCTAATTGAAGTTTTTCATCAGGAGTAAAATTCCCAATTGTTAAAAATTCTTCTCCACCACTTGCTTTATAAACTCCACAAATAGGTGTCCAATAATATTGTTGTTCATAAGTTGTAAGTTTTTTACTTACAATTTGACTTTCTACTTTTAACACATCTGTATTGTTTGCAGAAATTGCATTTTTGGTAATTGCAGCACCTATATAATTAGTAGCGAATTTGGATAAATCTGCTAAGCTTACATGAAAAGTAATGCAATATGTTTTTCCCGCTTCAAGTTGTTGAGATAGCTGTACCTGTAAATAACTCCTTGGTTCTTTGTTTTTATAACTGTATGCTAAGAAACCGGCATAGTTATCACCAGCCATTGGTTTTTCTTCTCCGTAAGCATTTTCAGGAGTTGTTACTAATCCATTTTTGGTGCTTTTAGTATATAAGTCAGCTTTTGCTAGTGTTGGAGAAATCCATGGCTTTGCTAATTCAATTTGACCTTCTTCTTTTACTTTTTTTTCTAGCTCCTGAAAAGTGGAATTTGGGACTAAATTTTCTTGTGCTAGTACAAAAAAAGACATTACTAATAATGGTAAAATACTATATAATTTTTTCATGATAAATTGTTTTAATTTAATTTAAATACTCAAAATTTGTTCCGAAATTAATAATTTACATTTATTTAACCCAGAAAATTCATAAATTTTCTATGATATAAGTAATACCAACAAATTTATTTATTTTCATTTGCCCAAATTTGGGTATTACTATTCCGATAATTATCGGAAAGGATTAACCGCTTTGCATCCCACTGCCCTTTGCACATTCATATAATTCCCTTCGCTTTTGCATGAAAAAAGCGAGTTAAAACAAAAGTAATAAAAAAAAGCCACCCGAAGGTGGCCTTTTTCTTGCTTCATTAAAAGGATTAATTCACACTTCTTCCGTAAAAATTAACCTTTATAAGTTCTTCTAATAACATTCTTTTACCATTGTAAAATGGAGTTATCCAAGCATCTTTTTGTCCTGATTTGATTATTTTTTTTCTTAAACTTTCGGCTTCGCTTAGTGTATTAAAGCTACCTTGTGTAAAACGAGTAATTCCATCAGGATAATCAACAATTTTTGGTTCTCCATATTGTTTTAAATGGTTCCATTTATAATTTTTAGGAAAACGGTAGGCTGCAATTTGAACTTTAAATTCAAGTCCATTTGCACAAGAATTTCCTCCTGTTCTAATCAATTTATTATACACAGAAGTATCATTCAAATCTTTACCTATAAATTCTGAAAAGTCTATGAAAAAATCATTAGCACAAGGATCATTTTGATATTCTTCGAGTGTTTTTCGTTGACCAAAAACAAAAACAGTTACAAAAGCTTCTTCTGATGCTTTTTCTTTTTCTGCCAGCATTTTTCTGAAGTTTTCGGCTTCTTCAAGTGTATTAAACGGGCCAAAGGTATATCTTGTTAACCCATCGGGATATGTTTTTGCAGTAATTTTTCCATATTTTTCTAGGTAACTTAATTTAAAATCTTCTTTATTTTCAACTGCTCCAATTTCAACCTTAAATGTTAATCCTGTAATCGTTTTTTCTGCAGCATCAACTAAAGTTGTATCATCTAAAATAACCTCTCCATTTTCGGCTAAGTTTTTTGCTTTATTTTCTAATTCAATTTTTCTTTTAAAGTTATTTATTGAATCTGTTTTGGTAACTTCTTCATGCATAGAAATTTGTTGTTCATAATTAACTCTTGACAAATCTTCTTTATAATATTGTTTAATGGTATTTTCCTCTCCATTATTATCAATTTTTATGTTGAATTCTGAAATTGTTGGGTCGTGCTGTATTAATTTTTGTCTAAAAATTTCTGCTTCTAACAATGTTTTGAAAGGACCTAAAATAATGTTTTCAGTTCCTTGTTTCGTTGTTGATTTTTCGGCAACTCCATCAATTTCTTTTATGTTTTCAATGTTATTAGGTTCTATATAAAAAGAAACTCCGTCTGTTTGTATGTCTCCTTTTTCTTTTATAACTTTATTGTACATTTTTTCTCTATAACCATCATCAGTACTTTCAAATTTATATTTTTCTATTTGAGTATCTATTTTTCCTTGTAATTTATCTAAAGTATCAGCAACAGAAATTCCTTCTATATTCTCTTTTGAATATAATTTAAAATCATGCTCAACCTGCACATAAGTTTCTAAAGACTCTATATCTAAATAATCAATTTTGGTATCATAACCTTCAACTTCTATTGCAATTTTATATCTATTACCAGGAGTTAGAGCTAACATATATTTTCCTGATGTTGAATTAGATTTAAATTTACCTTCTAACTCGCCAGTTTTATCGTTTGTTACTGTTATGTCAGCTTCCACAGGTTTTCCATCTGCTTCAGTTATACCAACAACTAATGCTAAAATAGGTCTTTTTCCTAAATGACCAGGAGTAACTGTATAAATATTATGTGCAGCATTTTTACTTCTTCCTGCGGAGGAATAATATCCTGTTTTTGCATCCGCTGACAACACATAAAATCTATCATCATCAATCGTATTTATTGGATGCCCTACACTTTCTGGCGTATCCCAACCTGATTCTGACAAATAGGTATAAAAAATATCATACCCACCCATGCTTGTATGCCCTTTGGAGCTGAAATACATTGTCTTCCTATCTGGATGTATGAATGGGGCATCTTCATCATGCTTTGTGTTGATAGTTGCTCCTAAATTTTTTATATCTCCCCACGATCCATCAGGCATAAGTGAAGCTGAATACAAATCTCTTCCTCCAAATCCACCTGCTCTGTTACTTGAAAAATAAAGAATTTTTCCATCACTTGTCAAAGAAACACTTCCTTCCCATGCCTCTGTATTAACTAGCCCTTTTAATTTCTCTGGTTTTGACCAAATATCGCCAACTAATTTTGACACATAAATGTCTCCATTATCTTTTTGCGATTGCTTATAAACAAATAATTGCTGTCCATCTACTGAAAGAGCAACTGCCGCATCATGACCAGAGGTGTTGATGTTTTCGCCAATACTTTCTGGTTCTAACCAATTATCTCCAAGTTTATAAGAAATCATAATATCTTCATAATACTGACCATATTTATCTGGTTTTCCTGTTGGACCTTGTAAACCGCCTTTGCTTCTGTTTCCTCTGTACGTATAAATCAACATTGATTCATCAGGTGTTATCACAGGCACATATTCAGAATAAATTGTATTGATTGGACTACCTATATCATTAATGGTAATTTTGAGACTATCGTTTGTGAAAATTTTAGCATTTTCACAATAAAATATATTTTGTTCTGCAATACTTCTATCTTTAGGGTCTAAATCATCCGCTTGCAAATAAATTCGATACGAATCTATTGCTTTATCAAATTGATGATTTACTGCATAAGCTCTTGCTAAATAACTATTCACTAAATTAAATTCAGGATTCATCTCCTTAACTTCTTTTAATTTAGTTATTGAAATTGCTTTTTTATCTTTAAAATAAGTATAACAAATACCTACCATCAATTTAAAATAAGGGTCAGTAGGTTTATTGGCTTCCAATTTCTCGAAAAGCTCTGTTGCTTGTGGTATGTTTTGAAAATCGCCTTCTTCAAAATAAAGCTCAGCTTTTTCAATAATTTGTTTTTCTTCTTTGGAGGACAGCTTTTCTTGTGCAAAAGCAGATTGAATGAATGAAAAAAATAAAATTATATAACCTATTTTTTTTAAAATAATCATGAGTTCAAAAAATTATCATTTATCATTTGCTAAAATATACTATATTAGAACATTAAGTTATTGACATTTGTTTCAGTTATTAACGTACTTATTAACAATAAAAAGTATTTTGTTAACACTTAAAAATTACACTTAAATGGTTGTAATTTTACAACAAATTATGAAGGAACAAATTGTTGAATTAAGAAATGGAATTAGGGTTGTTTACACGCCTTCTTTAAGCCATGTTGCTCATTGTGGATTTATTATCAACACTGGTTCTAGAGATGAACATTTAAAAGAAAACGGAATTGTTCACTTTATTGAACATGCAATTTTTAAAGGTACTTCTAAAAGAAAAACACACCATATCTTAAACAGAATTGACAATGTAGGTGGAGAAATAAATGCATTTACAACCAAAGAAAACACGAATGTGTATGCATCCTTTACTTCGATTTACTTAGAAAGAGCTGTTGAACTTCTAACTGATATTGTTTTCAATTCAACTTTTCCCGACAAAGAACTTATTAAAGAGAAAGAAGTTGTAATTGATGAAATATGTTCCTATCAAGACACTCCTTACGAACAAATTTATGATGATTTTGAAAGCCAAGTTTTTAAAAAACATCCATTATCTTACAATATTTTAGGTACTGTTAAAAGTGTTTCTAAATTAAATCGAAATGATTTACTTTCTTTTTTTAATAAAAATTATGGCACAAACGAAATTGTATTTAGCATTGTTGGTAATTTTTCAACTGAAAAAATTAAACGAATTACCCAAAAATACTTAAGCAATATTCCTTCTAAAATCACAAATTCAAAACGAAAAAAATTTACTGGTTATTCTCCTGCAGAAATTATATTAACAAAAGATACACATCAAGCTCATTGTACTATTGGGAATATTGCTTATGATGCGTACCATCCTAAAAAAAATACTTTCATTTTACTTAATAATATTTTAGGTGGTCCTGCCATGAATAGCAAACTTAATATGGGAATAAGAGAGAAATATGGTTTGACATACAACATTGAATCTTCTTACAATTTTTATTCTGACACAGGGCTTTTTTCAATCTATTTAGGAACGGATAATAAACATATTTATAAAACTATAGATTTGGTTAAAAAGGAATTAAAAAACTTAAAATCAAAAAAATTATCCCATTTGCAATTGAAAAATGCCAAGCGACAATTAATTGGACAAACTACATTATCTGAAGAAAACAACTGTAATGTGATGCTTGGACAAGGTAAAAGTTTGTTACAATATAATTATATAGAATCATTAGATGAAGTTTACAAAAAAATTGAAGCCATTACTGAAAATGAATTATTGGATGTGGCTAATGAGATTTTTAATGAAAAGCAATTAAGCACTTTACTCTTTAAACCTACCAATTAAATACGATTTTTATTATGGATTTTTTACCAGAAGCTATTAATCAATATGTTGAAAATAATTCTGAAAAAGAACCTCAACTTTTAAATGAACTAAACCATGAAACATGGGAAAAAGTATTAAATCCCAGAATGTTGTCTGGGCATTTTCAAGGAAGAGTTTTAAGTATGTTTTCTCACATGATTCAACCTGAAAACATTTTAGAAATCGGCACTTATACAGGTTATTCAGCACTATGTTTGGCAGAAGGGCTGCAAAAAAGAGGGAGTATTCATACCATAGATATTAATGAAGAATTAACCTCTTTGGTTAAAAAATATATAGCTAAAGCAAATTTATCAGCAGTAATTCATTGCTATACAGGCAATGCGTTGGATATTATACCTTCCCTTAATCAAAAATTTGATATTGTTTTTATTGATGCCGATAAAACAAATTATTCTAATTACTATAATTTAGTATTTGATAAGGTTAGGCAAGGAGGTTATATTATTGCAGATAATGTGCTTTGGAGTGGGAAAGTGATAACCCCTGAAGAAAATAGGGATGACGACACAAAAGCATTGGTTGAATATTCTAAAATGGTAATGAAAGATAAACGTGTGCAACCACTTCTTTTACCAATTAGAGATGGATTAATGATAGCAAGAAAGTTATAAATGAATAAAATATGAAGTTAATTACAGCTTTACGCATCATTGCATTTTTAGAAGGTATTTCTTATCTTGTTTTATTATGCATTGCTATGCCTCTAAAATATTTTTACAATCAACCGCAAGCAGTGAAAACAGTTGGAATGGCTCACGGAGTTTTGTTTGTACTTTTTGTAGTATTGCTTTTATTTGTGCATATTGAACTGAAATGGAAACTTAGCAAGACTTTTTGGGTATTTATTTCTTCGTTAATTCCTTTCGGAACTTTTTATGCAGATGTAAAATGGTTTAGAAAATAAAAAAAACCACTTTGATTATCCAAAGTGGTTTTTTTATTTTTATTTATTCATTAATTTTTAAGTTCCAAAAACGCTGCTAGCAATAAATTGATGTGTAGGATTTGTAATCAACACAGGTATTTCTGCTTCATTAGCAATTACTTCTTGCTCATCACTTCCAAAGAAATCAGGCAATAAAGCTCCTTCTTGTGTATTAACAATAACAATTAAATCAGCATCTATTTTTGCAGAAAAACGAACCAATTGTTTCTTAAAGTTTCCTCCATCTTCTTCAGCTCTTTGAATTTCATAAGTCAATCCTTTCTCATCAAAATATTTTTTTGCGAATCGAAGTTCTTGGTCTAATTTCTTTTTCAAGAATTCATCTGATTCAGAATCGGCAAATAAATGAACCGTACTTTTAAAATGTTTTGCAATGTTTGCAGCGATAGCTAATTTTTGTTTAGTAACATCTGAATGATCAATAGGAACAACAATATCATCATAAGTATCCGTTTCAGATGGTTCTTTTTCCTGAACAATAATAAAAGGGACTTTAGAGTGAGATATTACTTTAATAGCATGGCTACCTAATATTTTTTGCATTCCTCTAGCTCCGTGTGTTCCCATTACGATATATCCTGCTGAAATTTCGGAAGCAACATCACCTATATCTTCAAAAATGCTACCAATTCTAACGATAACATTAATGTTGACTCCAAATTTTTTTTCTGATTTAGATGCTATTTCTGTTAATTTTTCTCTTGCTGCTTCAATTTCTTTTTGTTTTGAAACAACATGAAGTAAATAAACATCTCCACCATAAGATTTTGCTACTTGAGCAGCATGACTAATAGCACAATCAGCAACAGCAGTAAAATCATGCGGGACGAGAACTTTATAGGTTTGTTTATTCATAGTAGTTTATATTTTGGAAATTATTTTGAACAAATATAATATTATTATAGTTAGATATAAATTTATCAATAAAAAAAATGTTAAATATCTTTTAATTTGAATGTTTCCATGAAATTGGTTGTGAAATTTCCTTTTTTGAATTTTTCATCTTGCATTAGTTGTTGATGAAAAGGAATAGTGGTTTTAACTCCTTCAATAATATACTCATCTAAAGCTCGTTGCATTTTTAAAATAGCCTCTTCTCTTGTTTGAGCAATGGTTATCAATTTTGCAATCATAGAGTCATAATACGGAGGAATTACATAACTTGCATATACGTGTGTATCTATTCTAATTCCATGACCACCAGGTGCATGATACGTTTTTATTGTTCCTGGGCTTGGTCTGAAATCGTTAAAAGGGTCTTCAGCATTTATTCTGCATTGAATAGCGTGTAATACTGGCTCATAATTTTTACCTGAAATTTTATCTCCAGCAGCCAATTTAATTTGCTCTTTTACTAAATCAAAATTAATAACCTCCTCAGTGATGGTGTGTTCTACTTGAATACGAGTATTCATTTCCATAAAATAAAAATCTCTGTTTTTATCCACTAAAAATTCAACTGTACCTACTCCTTCGTAATTAACCGCTAAAGCTGCTTTTATTGCTGCTTCACCCATTTTTTTTCTGAGTTCTTTTGTCATAAAAGGTGAAGGAGTTTCTTCAACTAATTTTTGATGTCTTCGTTGAATTGAGCAATCTCTTTCGGATAAATGACAAGCACTAGTACCATCACCAGCTATTTGAATTTCTATATGATGAGGTTCTTCAATGAATTTTTCCATATACATCCCATCATTACCAAAAGCCGCAGCAGCTTCTTTTCTTGCGGAATCCCATGCTGCTTCAACTTCACTTTCCTTCCATATCACACGCATTCCTTTTCCTCCACCACCAGCTGTGGCTTTCATCATTACAGGGTATTTAATTTTTTTAGCAACCGTTTTCGCATCTTCCAAATCTTTCAACAATCCTTTTGAACCAGGAACTACAGGAACTCCAGCTTTAATCATTGTGTCTTTAGCCGAAGATTTATCACCCATGGCATCAATCATTTCTGGCGATGCTCCTATAAATTTAATTCCATTTTCTTGGCAAATTTTTGAAAACTTAGCATTTTCTGACAAAAATCCATATCCTGGATGAATAGCATCTGCGTTGGTTATTTCTGCAGCTGCAATTATATTGGGAATATTTAGATACGAAAGAGCACTTTGAGGAGGTCCTATGCATACAGCTTCATCTGCAAAACGCACATGTAAACTATCTTTATCGGCTGTTGAATAAACAGCTACAGTGCTTATCCCCATTTCCTTACATGTTCTAATAACACGTAAGGCTATTTCACCTCTATTCGCAATTAATATTTTTTTAAACATAAATAAGTTGTTAGGTGTAAGTAATTAGTAGATAGAAATAATAATTTAAAAAAAAATTAAGCTGGTTCTACTAAAAACAAAGGTTGATCATACTCTACAGGAGAACCGTCATCAACAAGCACTTTAACAATTTTACCAGACATTTCAGCCTCAATTTCGTTAAATAATTTCATTGCTTCAATTACACAAACAACAGTTTCATTTTTAACATCATCACCTATGTTGATAAAACAAGGTTTATCTGGAGAAGGTTTTCTATAAAAAGTACCTATCATTGGAGATTTTATTTCTATATAGTTGTTTGTTTCTTCTGCTTTTGTAGGAGCAATTGCTGGTGTTGCAACTTGGGATTGTTGCTGAACAACAGGATTTGCTACTGCTACTTGCTGTGGTTGTTGGTGTGTTGGAGCAGTTTGTTGAAACTCTACTATAGGTGCTCCTCTTTTGTAAGGAGGTGTTTTAATGGTAATTTTAAAATCTTTGTCTTCAATTTCAACTTCACTTACTCCTGATTTTGAAACAAATCTTATTAAATCTTGAATTTCTGATGCTTTCATAATATATAGATTTTGTGTGTTTTATTATTTAAGTTTAAGAATTATAAGCCCATTTCACCCATATTGCTCCCCAAGTAAACCCTCCTCCAAATGCAGATAAAATTAAGTTATCTCCTTTTTTTAATTTGTTTTCCCATTCCCACAAACACAAAGGAATTGTTCCTGAAGTTGTGTTTCCGTATTTTTGGATATTTAGCATCACTTTTTCATCACTCAACCCCATTCTTCGAGCTGTGGCATCAATTATTCGTTTGTTTGCTTGATGAGGAACTAGCCAAGCAACGTCATCGCTTGTTAAATGATTTCTTTCCATTATTTCAGCAGAAACATCAGCCATATTAACAACTGCAAATTTAAATACAGCTTGTCCTTCTTGATGGATATGGTGTTCTTTATTTTTCACTGTTTCCAAAGTAGGTGGATATACTGAACCTCCAGCTTTTTGATGTAGATATTGAAATCCAGATCCATCACTTTTTAAAATAGAATCTTTCACACCAAACCCTTCTTCGTTTGGTTCGAGCAACACTGCTCCGCCACCATCACCAAAAATTATACAAGTTGACCTATCCTCATAATCTACTAATGCAGACATTTTATCTACGCCAACCACAACCACTTTTTTATGTGTGCCTGATTCCACATATTTAGCACCTGTTACCAATCCAAAAATAAAACCGGAACAAGCTGCATTCAAATCAAATCCAAATGCATTTGTAGCCCCAACCTTATCGGTTATGATGTTGGCTGTTGCTGGAAAGATATGATCAGCTGTAACTGTACAACAAATAAGTAAATCTATTTCTTTTGGAGAAATCCCTCTTTTTTCACACAATCCTCTCACAGCATGAACAGCCATTTCTGAAGCTCCTTTTCCTTCTCCTTTAAGTATTCTTCGTTCTTCTACTCCAGTTCTTGATGTTATCCATTCATCTGTAGTATCTATCATGGTTTCCAATTCCTTATTCGTTAAAACGTAATCAGGAACGTATCCATTAACAGCTGTAATTGCGGCAGTAATTTTACTCATCGTATTTTAAGGTTTTCGCTTTCTCTATAAAAGAGAGATGAAAAATAAAAAAACCTACTATATTTCAAGGAAATTTATAGTAAGTTTTTGATTTGTTTTTAGATTGCTACCTGTTTCTCAACAGCTAATTTACCTCTATAATAACCACATTCTCCGCATACTCTATGATAAAGTATTGGAGAACCACAGTTTGAACAATTTACTACTGTTGGAGCAACTGCTTTGTAGTGTGTTCTTCTTTTGTCTCTTCTCGTTTTCGAGGTTTTTCTTTTAGGATGTGCCATTTTATTTTAGTTTTCTGTTTTTAATTGTGTTAACTTAGACCATCGAGGATCTATATTTTGTATTTTATTATCTTTTACTTCTACTTTTTTTAATTTTTCTATCACTTCTTGATTACATTCTTTTTTCTTGTGAGCTCTTTTTTGAGGTACATTTATTTGAATGTATTCATAGATATATTTTGCTATATTTATTTGATGTTCATTTTCAGATATGACTACCAAATCATCTGTATCGTCATAATCTTCATCTCCAAATTTAACAATGAGATTTTCTTCTCCTTTTATTTTAAGTTTCACTTCATCTAAACATCTATCACAAGGAACTTCTATATAACCTTTAATTTTAAAATCAAGCAATAACATTGTTGATTGTTTTTCAAAAGTTAATTTCACTTTGAAATCAGCACTAGTGAACTCATTACACTCAAAAAGTTGAAAGAACGTATTATCAATTTTATACTCATACAAGTGTATTCCTTGTTTGAGGCTCGCAAAATTAATATTATATCCACTTAATTGTTTCACTTGTTTTCCTATTAGGGAAAGGCGACAAAGTTATGAATTTATTTGATTCTGCAAAACCTAAAAACTTTTTTTTATTCTTCAAAAAAATCATATAAAATAATTAGTTTTTATCTCCTTTAGTTAATTTTAAATTTCTCTATTATTTCAAATAAAAATTACCTGTAAGTTTTTTATAATCCGCTGTGTAGTGATGTCTTTTTTCGGTTTCTATAGTTAAACTTTCCTCAATGACTGTATTAGGTTTAGTTTTTGAAAATTCCAATAAAATTCGCTTGGTAGCTTTTGTTAAATTAGGTTTTACTTCACATCTTCTGTTTAAAAATAATCCTTGTGAAAAAGCGTTGCGAGTAAAATCAACTACCTCATTCACAGGTAAAATTAATGAGAAAATTCCTTCTGGTTTCAGCAGCCTAATTACGTGAATTAGTAAATCATCAAAAGAAAGTTGTTCATTATGTCTTGCAATTGCTCTTTCGTTTTGTGGAGGTTGATATGAATTTACAAAAAAAGGTGGGTTTGAAATAATTAAATCGAAAGTTTTATAAGGACTAAACAATTGAAGTGAAGTATGATGAACGGCAATGCGATTACTCCATTTACTTTTACCAATATTGATTTCCGCCTGAAAACAAGCATTTTTTTCAACATCAATGGCTTCAATTATTAGGTTTTGAGAACGCTGAGCTACCATCAACGCAATTAATCCAGAACCACAGCCTATATCTAATGCATTTCCTGATTTTATTGTTGTCCAAGCACCGAGCAGCACCCCATCTGTGCCTACTTTCATTGCACAATACTCTTGTTCAATTGTGAATTGTTTAAAATGAAATGGTGCAGACATTGGGAGTTAGAGAGTATTTAGAAGTACTTAGAGAATGCCTAGAGTACTTAGAGTTAATTCATACATAAACTAGTTGTTAGTTAAATACAAATCTATCAATCCTTCGGGAGCATCAATAAAAATTTTTTTGTCTTTTCGATTTACATCTAAAATAATATGGTCTGTAATTGGAATAAGAATTTCGTTTTGTAAATCATCAACTATTTCAAGAATGGCTTGTTGTGGATAATCTAAAACTTGATTAATTTTTCCTATTATTCCTTTGGTTTTATCTTCAACTTCAAAGCTGATTACTTCGTGAAAATAAAATTTATTTCCTTTTAGAGGTGGAAGCATATCGAGTGGAAGAAAAACTTCTTTTCCAACCATAGCTTTTGCTTGTTCCACATCGTTGATATCTTCTATTTTCAGAATCAGAGAATCGTTGTTTGATAGTTGAGTAGAGGTAATAAAAAAAGGAACCAATTCGTTATCCAATTTATTTAATTGAATAAAAACTGATTCCAATTTTTTGTAGAAAGTGGGGTTGTCAACATCAAGTTTAACAACTAAACTTCCTTCTTTTCCATGAATCTTAGAAGTGTAACCTAAGTAGTAGCACGCCTCTATATTCATTATATTTTAATCTTCTTTTTTGTCTTCGGTTACTTCGGCAGCTGGAGTTTCTTCTGCTTTAGCTTCAGTTGCTGGAGCTTCTTCAGTTGCAGGAGTTTCTTCTGCCTTAGCTTCTGTTACAGGAGCTTCTTCAGTTGCAGGAACTTCTTCTACTGGAGCTTCTTCTACTGGAGGAGTCATTTTAGCTGCAATTGCTGCTGCTTTTTTCTCATTAGCTTCTTTTTCTGCTTTTAAGGCTGCTTTTTGTTGATCTTCTTTAGATTTAGAAAGTCCTTCTTTTTTACCTTCAATTTTACCTTCTTTTTCTTTCTTCCAAGCTTCAAATTTTTTGTCAGCTTGTTCTTGTGTTAACGCTCCTTTTATTACACCTCTGTCTAAGTGATCTTTGTGCAACACTCCTTTGTATGATAACAACGCTTTGCAGGTATCTGTTGGTTGTGCACCAGTTTTTACCCAATACAAGGCTCTATCGAAATCTACATCAATAGTTGCTGGATTAGTGTTAGGATTGTAAGTACCTATACGTTCAATAAATTTCCCATCTCGTGGGGCTCTTGAGTCTGCTACAACTACATGAAAAAAAGCATAACTTTTTTTACCAAATCGTTGTAATCTAATTTTTGTAGGCATTCTTTAATTTTTTTTAAATGTTATTACTATTGTTATACCCCAAAATATTTCGGGGCTGCAAATTTACAAATTAGTTTTAATTATACAACTTGTTTCATAAAAATATATTTAGAGTTTGTTATCTATACTATTTTGTTTACCTTTACTTTGTTGTGTTTTTTAATTTCAAAATCAAATTCCATGAAGATAAAATCATCAATAGTACTACTAATTATTGCTTTCTCTGTGTTGGGTTGCTCATGGACTAATCATTTTATGATAGTGAATGAGAGCGATGAAACCATTACCATTCGTTACACCATAGAACCTCCTAAAAAAACATTTGGCATTTTTTCAAATCTTCCCTCAATGTATCCTTTAAAAAAGAAGCAACACATTGATTGGTATGCTAAATTAACAACAAAAGATTTAGATACCAACATAGCCGCTGTTCATATTGAACTACCTCCAAAAACAGTACTCATTATTAGTGAGTTGCATAACGATAATTATGAAAAATACGACCAATATTTTATTAATGGAAGAAGTTTTAATTTGGGAGAATTAAAAATTACCCATGCGAACAACGAAACCACTATCGTTCCCAACACTTTTGATGATTTTTTTAAAAAGAACAATGGAAATATTAGTTATGTGTTGAAGTGAATAAAGGTTTGATTAGGAATTTTTAACCATTTCTAAAACCATATTGTCACTTAAAAGATTGGTTTTATCATAAATAACAATGTTTCTTCCTCCTATATATTCAGCAACATCCATTAAAGCTCTATTTTCAACCGAAGACAACCCCCCTTCAATTTTCTCCATTGGTTGAATTAATATATTAAATGTTGAATTTGGTTTTCCTTCAAATAATTCTTTTATAGTTGCTATTAAGAACTCTTCACCATTTATAAAATCAGCAAATAAAAGCCTGTTGTTTGAAAAAGGTTTAATAGCCTCTCTTTTTAATTCTTTTTTATTGACTACATCCCGAATTAATACAGCATTAGTATATAATCTAACATATAAAAATATTTTACTTTTAAAACTAAACATCAAATTTCGTTATAAATTACTACTCATAAAACTTCTTAGACGCGTTCCAATAAACATCCATGTCTTCTAGCGGTGTTAAAGCTAGAAGCTACCACGAAATAGTACCGAGGCACACCATTTAAAGTGGTGGGTCTTCTTTTTTAACCTTTTCTACTGCTTCTAACCAATATTCCCAATAGGCGGTATCAGTTGGTTTATCTACTTCGCCCCAATATCCACCACCACTCAAAATATCAGTTAAATCATTAGACCCTGTAGCTTCCCAATACGCTTTAAGCATATACAACATTGCTTCGTACCCTTCTTTCTCAGTAATTGTTTCATTACTGGAAATTATACCGTCTTCATTTATTTTACCATCACTTGCTAATTTTTTCATAATTTTTTATTTTACCCCAAGCCTTGATATTTTAACAGAAAGCTTAGCGATATTTTTCTCATGATACACCTAACAAATATACTTTTTATTTTAATTTAATTTATTTATCAGTGTAAAGAAATCTGCGTAAATATGCGTAATCTGTGGCATAAAAAATAGTGTATAGAGTTCTCTTGCCACAGATTACATATATTTTCACTGATTTGATTCGCAGATTTTACCTGCTTTATCTATTAAACTGCTTAATAAATTAAGTAAAATCCTTTTTTAAAACTATTTTAGTGTTATTACTACTCATAAAACTTCTTAGACGCGTTCCAATACACATCCATTTCTTCCAGCGTCATATCACTAAGGATTTTACCGTCTTTTTTGGTTTCTGTTTCTAAATATTGAAAACGGTTAATGAATTTTTTATTGGTTTTTTCCAAGGCATCTTCGGGATTAATGTTCAGGAATCTTCCATAATTCACTACCGCAAAAAGTAAATCACCATATTCTGCTTCAATGCGTTCTTGGTTTTGAACAGCTATTTCTTCTTGCAACTCATCCATTTCTTCAATCACTTTCTCCCAAACTTGTTCTTTGTTATCCCAATCAAAACCTACTCCTCTGGCTTTATCTTGTATTCTAATACATTTTATTAATGCTGGAAGTGATTTTGGAACTCCTTCCAACACAGAAGTTTTACCTTCTTTCAGTTTCAATTTTTCCCAATTGGATTTTACTTCTTCTTCATCCTTAACAGTTATTACCTGTCCCGAATTCTCGGGATCGCCATAAATATGTGGGTGACGATGAATTAATTTCTCACAAACACCATTTAACACATCAGCCATATCAAAAGCATTGGTTTCTGAGCCAATTTTTGCATAAAAAACAAGGTGCAACATTAAATCGCCCAACTCTTTTTTAATTTCTTCCATATCATTATCAAAAATGGCATCGGTAAGCTCATAAGTTTCTTCAATCGTCAGGTGGCGAAGGCTTTGCATGGTTTGTTTTTTATCCCACGGACATTTTGCTCTCAATTCGTCCATAATGGTTAACAATCGTTCAAAGGCTTTTAATTTTTCTTGCATCTTAAATTGTATTTCGGTTTTATCTTCTAAATTTGTTTGGTGTTTAAAGTAATTTTCAAATATCCACTATTTTTAGGAGTTTTCCTCCATTATTTTGTTTCATTTTCTCAACAAACTGTTCCGCAATTTGGTGTTGAACAAACAATACATTTTGGTTCAATCCTACCTCATCGTCCTTTGGTAAACGCAGTTGTTGAAGGTCATTCGTTGATTTATGAATTTTCATTTTATAAAAACACATTAGGTAAAAAGCAATGGCAACAGGCCTATAACTATCCAAAAATTGGAATTTCAGCAATGATACTACAATTGGGAAATAAAGAAAAACTTGGCAATTCGTATGGTGTTTTTCCGTACATTCAATTTCCAATTTCCAATAAAAAAATAGAATGGAACATAAGATTTGGATATGGGTTGGGCTATATTGAAAAACCATTCGATAGAGAAACTAATTTTAAAAATACGGTGATTGGTTCTACATATAATGTATTAATCAATTTGAACTCGTTGTGGAGAATTAAACTCAATGAAAACATTTCAACTTCTGCTGGAATTTCGTTGGTTCATTTTTCAAATGGCTCTTTCACGCGTCCAAATTTAGGAATCAATGTATTTTCTCTAAACGCAGGACTTGCATATAATTTCGGTTTAAAAAAAGATTTAATTCAAAACGAAATACCAAAAAGAGAGAAAAATTGGAGTAAGATTGTGTTGGTGAATGTGGGAATTAAAGAAATACCCCCTGTTGAAGGTCCTAAATACATGGTCTATACAACTTCATTTAGTTTTCAAAAAGCGTTTAGTAATAAATCTTCTTATGGTTTTTCGGCTGATTTGTTTTATAATTCATCGTTAGAACAATTGATTTCGGACGAAGAAAATAAAACAACTTCAAATTCAGATAATGCTAGAGCAGGATTGTCTGTTTTTTATTCACTTGATGTGGGAAAAGTATCCTATCTCATTCAAATGGGTGGTTATTTACGAACAGCTTATGATGGAGACGGTTTTATTTATCACAGAATTACATCGAGATATTACATCAATAAAAATCTGTTTTTTAATTTAGGATTAAAAACACATTGGGCTGTTGCCGATTTTATTGAATTTGGCATTGGATATAAATTTAATTCTCCTTCTAAATGAAACTTTTCAACATAACATTTTCTTTATTGCTTATGCTTCTATTTTCATGTGGAAAGGATTCGAGTTGTATAAAAAATGCTGGTAAATTAGTTTCTGAAACTAGACCTATTACTTCCGAAATAAACCACATTGTACTCAAAGACAACATTGATTTGGTGCTTACTCAGGACTCCTTTGCTTCGCTTCGCATTGAAGCTGGAAGTAATTTATTGCCTTATGTTAGAGCCCGTCAGAAAGGGAATACACTTGAACTAAAAAACGATAATAAATGTAATTTTTTAAGAAGCTACAAAAATGAAATTACTGTTTATTTAGCACTTCCAAATATCAAAAGCATTGATTATACTGGACATGGAAACATTTCTTCATCAGGTGTATTAACGCTTTCTGAACTTACTTTTGATACTAAAAACGGCACTGGAAGTGTGAATTTACAGTTAGATGTAGCCAAACTAGACATATTCCTTCATACAGGCCCAACTGATTTTAAATTGACAGGAAAAGCCGAAAATATTTATTTATATTCAGGTGGAATTGGGTGGATTTATTGTGATGAATTAATAGGAAAAAAAGTACATACCAATAATGCGGGAACAGGTGATATTATTCTTACAGCTACCGAAACACTTTTAATAGAACTCACTTCAATCGGGAATATTGATTATTATGGAACTCCAACCGTAACTGTAAGTACAAATTCAGGCAAAGGAAAAATAAGAAAAAAATAATTTTTTTTGTTAAGCACCTCCCAACAAACCTTCCTTCAATTTTTTATCAGCAGGATTATCTGACAACCAAATACCTAACAATGCTTTTTTGAATTCAAAACCTTCAATTTTGGCTTTTACTTTTCCATTTTTCAATACCATAGTGATAGATTTACTTGGCACATAAAAAATATCGAATATATCTCCTTTTTTAATTTCATCTTTGAAAGCTGCAATAAATTCATCTATTTCTTTTTGAATTGCTGCTGTATTTTTGTGTGTAGAATTATCGAAACCTTCTTTTACTGCTGCAATCATTTTTTCACTCGTGATAAGAGATGAAACAATTTGAATTTTAATAGAAGTATATTCGTTTTCATTAATAATTTTTTTTGCCTCTTTAGATTTTGTTTTCAAATACAAGCCTGCCACATACATATCCATCCAATATTTTGAACGCACTCCACCACCATTGAGTTCTAGAGTTGTTTCTCCAACCATAACTTTTTTTGGAAGAGTAACCCCACTAATTGTCATTTGTGCCTCAGCCAGTTGAACTGACATTATCGTTAAAATAATTAATGTTATTTTTTTCATAAGTAGATATTTATTGTTTTAATTAATCGTAATTTGTAAATCGTAAATCTTAGTTTACCTCTTCTCCTCTGAGTTTTAATTGCAACTCATCATCACGTTTATTTTTTTCATCTTTGGCATGAGCAATACTTGCATTTAACTCATAACCAATCAACAAAACTAAGGAATTAAAATATAACCACAATAAAACTACAATTAATGTTCCAATAGAACCATATACTTTATTATAAGTGGCAAAATTATTTACATAGTAAGCAAATCCTGCTGAAAGAAGAATCATTAACCCTGTGGCTAAAGTAGATCCAGCAGATATAAACTTAAATTTTCCACCTTGTAAATTTCCAAAATAATAAATAGATGAAATTCCTGTAAAGAATACAATTAATAGTGCAAGCATTTTAATTACAGCTAATGTTCCCAAAGAAATGTCGGAAGAAACCCAATCATTTGAAATTAAATAATTGATGATTACTTTATAAAAAACCATAAAAAAAATAGCTACAACCATCAATAAAGTTAATATTCCCAATAATAAAAAAGAAATAGCTCGTTGCTTAAAAAAACCAACTTCTTTTTTAATGGAATGATAAGAATGATTAAATTCTAAAATCATTGCATTAACTCCATCGCTTGCAAAATAAATAGCGAATATAAAACCTAATGATAACAGTGTGTCGTGCTTTTTATTTAACAAATCATCAAGCGTACTCACCGCCATTTTAAAAGCTTCGTCAGGCAAAAACTCATCTAAAATAATTAATAAATTGGAGTAAAACTCATCTAAAGGAATGTATGGAAGCAGAGATAATAGGAAAATTATTGCTGGAAAAAGAGCTAAAAAAAACCGAAAAGCCAACGAAGACGCTCTTGTGGTTAATGAGCTTTCTTGTAATCCTTTTAATAAGAAAGAAACTACATCAAAAAGTGGAATTCCATCAAAACCTGGCAAAACTATCCGTTTTGACCAAAGCAATGTTTTACTAACAATGCTGATTTGAAGTATTTTATCTACAAATTTTGATGCCATAATACATAAGAAACAAAAATAGCCTATGTTTTTTTCAAACGTAGGCTAAATTATATTTTTAAAAAGGATTTAAAAAAATTACTCTTCTGCTTTTCTAAGTTTTTCAACATAAACAGCTTTAATTTTTTGCTGTCTGTTGGTAATAGAAGGTTTTTCAAATTCTTTTCTTCTTCTTAGTTCTTTGATAGCGCCAGTTCTTTCAAACTTTTTCTTGTATCTTTTCAACGCTCTTTCGATGTTCTCGCCATCTTTTATTGGTATAATTATCATTCCTTAGTGTTTTTTAATTTATTAAAGGGGTGCAAACTTACTTATAAATTTAATATTTGCAAATAATTTATTTTAATATTTCTCTCGAAATAACTAATTTTTGTATTTCTGAGGTTCCTTCACCTATCGTGCAAAGTTTTGAATCTCTATAAAACTTCTCTACAGGGAAGTCTTTGGTATAACCATAACCTCCAAAAATTTGTACAGCATCGGTGGAGACTCTCACCGCAACTTCCGATGAATAGTACTTTGCCATTGCAGAAACCTTTGTAACATCTTTATGGGCATCTTTTAAATAAGCGGCTTCATAAATCAATAATTCAGCAGCATCTATTTCAGTTGCCATATCTGCTAATTTAAAAGCAATAGCCTGAAACTGAGAGATGGGTTGATTAAATTGTTCTCTTTCTTTAGAATAAGCTAAGGCAGCCTCATAAGCTCCTTTTGCAATTCCTAACCCTAATGAAGCGATAGAAATTCTTCCTCCATCTAAAATTTGCATTGCCTGAATAAAGCCTTCTCCAACATTTCCCAACACATTGTTTTTATGCACCCTGCAATCCGCAAAAATTAATTCGGCAGTTTCGGAAGCCCTCATTCCTAATTTATTTTCTTTTTTTCCTGAAGAAAAACCGGGAGTTCCTTTTTCAATAACAAAAGCAGTCATGTTTCTGGAAGTACCTTTTTCGCCTGTTCGGGCAATAACTACAGCTACATTTCCCGAAATAGCATGTGTAATGAAGTTTTTAGCTCCATTTAGCACCCAATAATCGCCATCTTGTTTGGCAGTTGTACTCATTCCGCCTGCATCAGAACCTGTATTGTGTTCTGTAAGACCCCAAGCTCCAATCCATTCAGCTGTTGCCAGTTTAGGCAACCATTTTTTTCGTTGTTCTTCATTTCCAAACATATAAATATGGTTGGTACAAAGCGAATTATGTGCTGCAACAGAAAGCCCGATAGAACCACACACTTTTGAAATTTCAGAAACCACCACCACATATTCGTTATACGTCATTCCTGAACCACCATATTCTTGCGGTACAACAGCTCCCATCAGTCCAAGTTTGCCTAATTTTTTAAATACTTCTACAGGAAATTCTTGCGTTTCATCCCATTTCATGATATTTGGACGGATTTCTTTCTCAGCAAAATTTTTAATCATGTCAGCAATCATTCGCTGATTTTCGGTATATTCAAAATTCATAATTCTATTGTTATTCGTTATTTTTTTCTAATACGAGATTAGGTTAAATCTATTTTTAGTGTATTTTTCTAATTTTTCTGTTCCATTTAAAAATTTAAGTTCCACAACAAAAGAAAATCCTACTACGTTAGCTTCTTGCATAACCACCAATTCTGCTGCTGCTGCTGCTGTTCCTCCTGTCGCCAATAAATCATCATGAATTAACACATTCCAACCTTTTTGAATCACTTCTTGGTGCATTTCTACTTCTGCAAATCCATATTCCAACTCATATTCATAAGAAACAGTTTTGTAAGGTAGTTTTCCTTTTTTTCGTATGGGTATAAATGGGATTTGAAGTTTATTCGCCAATAAAATTCCAAAAAAGAAACCTCTACTCTCAATTCCTATGATAGCATCTAAATGCAAATTTTTGGTTTGTTTTGCCAATTCATCAACAATTTCGCTACAAAGTTGTTGGTCTAAGAAAATAGGTGTAATGTCTTTAAACAAGATACCCGGCTTAGGAAAATCAGGTACTTCTCTTATGGCGTTATCAAGTTTTTCACGAATCATTTTCAATTTTTTAATAGCTTACAATTTTAAGCACTTATTGTTTGGTTAACAAGCATCTTTCAAATTAATTTTTTTGAAACGGTACCAATAAAGTCTTTCAAATAAAAAGGCTCAAAATAAGCGACATCTTCGAACTGTTTATTGGCTAATTTTATAGCTGCTAATTCATTAATTTCTAAAGCTGAAGGGAGAACAGTCTCATCAAACAAAGCATTTTCATATTGTTCTAATGCTGTTTTGCACTTGGCAGCACCATCTCCAAAGAAAATTATTTTTTGGTTAACCAGAAATTTGCTAAAAGAATTTTCATCAATTATTTTGGCAGAAATGGGTGCTATTAATTCATTTTTAGCATTATAAATTGCCGTATAAACTTCCATTCTTCGGGCATCTATCATCGGGCAAAAAAGCAAATTTTTATCAGTGCTTTGTTTTGCCATACGTAATGCCATTGCCTGCAAGGTATCAACAGCAATTAATGGTTTGTTGAGTGCAAAACACAATCCTTTGGCTGTTGAAACTCCAATGCGAAGTCCAGTATAGGAACCTGGTCCTTTGCTAATGGCTACGGCATCTATCTCTGCCAGTTTTTTACCCGATTGCTGTATTACTTTTTCTATGAAAACGGTTGTGTTTTCGGCATGGCTAAACGCTCCTCCTATTTCTTCTACCGCCAACAACTGTTCTCCTTTTGTCAATGCAATTGAGCAAATTTTTGTTGCTGTTTCTATCCCTAAAATTAAACTCATGCGTTATAAAATTTTTATTTCAACTCTTCTATTTGCTGTCATTTCTGTTTCTGATTTCGGGTCAGGAAATAACATTTTTGTATTTCCATATCCTTTAGATTTTATTCTTTTGGTATCTATCCCTTTTTCTATCAAATAACTTTTCACTGCCAGTGCTCTTTCTTCCGATAGTTCTTGATAATCGCTGGAATTTTTCTGCCTTGGGCCATTAACGTGTCCTTCTATTTCTATACTTACATTCGTATTCAATTGCATAAATTCCAATAATGCTAATAAATCAGAAGAAGCTTGAGGTAAAAATTTGGCAACATTTCCATGAAATTGTATGTTTCTGAGATTTATTTTCTGCCCAACTTGTATTGGTTCTAATAAAATATCTAACTCCATATTCGTTCTTGTGTTTGGAATTGTTACTTCTAGCGATTGTAATAAATATCCTTTGGCATTTGCACTTACAGTCAGTTTATATTTTCTTTTTGGCACATCTACTTGATAGGAAGTGATTTGTGATTTTTTTATTGGTTTTGTTCTAAGTCCATCAATAATAATGTTTCCAACTAATGTTTTATTGGTTTTTATTTCTTTCAAAGAAACACTAAAAGAAAGTTGTTCGGGTTCTATTGTTGGATTTTCCTGCTCAATTATTGGTGAATTAACAGGTTTATCGAAATGTAATAATAACGTATGATTTCCTCCTGATTTTTTAGCATTATTTACCACTAAAACGTATTGTTCTCCTGCTTTTACTTGTAAATATTTACTGTAATTACTATTAATTCCAGCTCCTACAAAAGGGTGCATAGCTTCTTCCGACAACCCAGTTATGGAACTTCTGGATAAGTTACTTCTGATAGGTTCCATTTTATTCGCTTCAATGCGTTTACAAAACATTTTCTTGTATTCATACAACAAAAAATCCCAATCATTTCCTTGGTCTTTAGTAGTTATATCGAATGTAAATGCTCCACTTGTTGGAACTGTAATTAAATACCAAATGGAATTTTTTTCTTCTTCAAAGCTTAAAGAATCATACAAATTATTGTTTGAAAACTCCATGGTTTTGCCATAACCTTTGATATTGTTAGCTTCATAAATAGTATCCGTAAGCCCCAACATGGAATTACAATCGGAATGTTGCGAAAAAGAGATGGAAATCAAACTACTTTGCAGCACTAAAAAAGAGAATATGTAAGAGTAAAAACGCATCATTTAAGAAACCACAAATTTACAAATTGTTTTTGTTAGGAATAAATGAAGTTTAAAGGTTCGAATTTCGTGTTTGATTTTACCAACCAAATTTCTCAACTTGTTCAAGCAAAACAGCCTCAGGTATATCGTGTTTGCCTTGAAAAGGAATTAATTTAATAGCAAGACCAGCATCTTGTAATTTCTGTTTTTGAAGAGCAACTCTACTTTTAGTGAGAAAAACATCTTTATCTCCATATAAAAAATAGGATTTAATGTTGTTGTTTTTTAAAATCTCGAATGGCATATCATCAGGAAAAACACTTGCCCACAAGATAAAGTTTGTAATTTTAGCCTGAGTTTGAGAAACCCAACGTGCTGCTGTTGCTCCTCCTTGCGAAAATCCCAACACATTTAATTTAAAAGATTTATTTTTTCTAAGGCTAACTATTTCGGTATAAAGCGTGTTTAGATAAAATAAATAATCAGCTATTTCTGCTTCACGATTTTCTTTAGTCATCCAACTGGCTCCAACTCGACCATCAACACCATTGACATAAAATTTAGAAAGTGCTTCTGGGGCAATCACACAGGTATCGTCAGTAACTATTGTTTCAAATTTTTTAGAAAAAAACTCGACCGCATACCCATAGCCGTGCAACACTATCCAAATTGTTTTTGCTTCGGCTAAATTTCCCAATACATAATATTGAGCTGTTCTTTTAACGCTTATTTGATGTTTTTTACTTTCCATTTTTCTATTGCTTTTGCATCATATTTCACAATAATTGCTATCCAAATTGCTCGTGAAACCCGAATAACAAAAGGAAGTAATACCAACAACACCAAAAATTCAGCTAGTAAAAATAGTTCTAATGAATAACTATCAAAAACGATTAAGGCAGTAAAAACAGCTACACTAATGGCAATGGTAAGTCCATAACTCACATACATTGCTCCGAAATAAAACCCTGTTTCAATTTCAAAATCTTGTCCACATTTTGGGCAATTTTTAGGCATATCAAAAAAACCTTTTATACGATAACTTCCTTTATGCACAAACAAATCGCCTTCATGACATTTTGGACATTTTAACTTAAGAATACTGGGTAACATTTGTTGAAATTTAGAATTGCAAAGTTACGAATTGTTAATGTAACAATGTAGCAATTTGAAAAATGTAACAATTATGAAAATGTGGAAATGTGAAAATTCGTGTATTCGTGGCTAAAAAAATTTGTAATTTCGCGCCTATGTTAGGAATTAATGAATTGACCGTAAGTTTTGGCGAACGATTTTTGTTCAACAAAGTATCTTTTATCGTAAATAAAACAGATAGAATAGGCTTGGTTGGTAAAAATGGAGCTGGAAAATCTACATTATTAAAAATAATGGCTGGAGAGCAAGAACCAGATAGTGGAAATGTGTCATCTCCTACCGATTTTACTGTTGGGTATTTACCTCAAGACATGGATTTTGCTTGCGGAAATACGGTAATGGAAGAAACCAAATCCGTATTCAAAAAAGTAAATAAAATTAACGCAAAAATTGATGACATTAATCACCAACTAGCTACAAGAGAAGACTATGAATCTGATAGTTATTTAGATTTATTGAATCATTTGAATGATTATAACGAACGATTAAATGTACTTGGCGGATTTAGTGTAGATGCTGATTGTGAGCTAATTTTGAAAGGATTAGGATTTACAAGTGCTGATTTTGAGAGATTAACAGATGAATTTAGTGGTGGATGGCGTATGCGAATAGAATTAGCAAAAATTCTGTTAACAAAATCTGATGTATTACTTTTAGATGAGCCAACCAACCACTTAGATATTGAGTCAATTCAATGGTTAGAAGACTTTTTGAAAACCTATCCAGGAGGAGTCGTACTCGTTTCGCACGATAAAGCTTTTTTGGATAATGTTACTAACCGAACCATAGAAATTGCGTTGGGAAAAGTATATGATTACAAAGCCTACTACTCTAAATACTTAACACTCAGGCAAGAGAGAAGAGAGCAACAAGTAGCTGCTTATAACAACCAACAAAAACAAATTCAAGATACTGAATTATTTATTGAACGGTTTCGCTCTAAAGCATCAAAAGCAGTTCAAGTTCAAAGTAGAATAAAGCAATTGGATAAAATTGATCGCATTGAAATTGAAGAAGAAGACACTTCTTCTATGCGATTTTATTTTCCACCAGCACCGCATTCGGGTAGAGTAGCTGTGGAAGCTCATAACATTGCTAAAAGCTATGGCGACAACCAAGTTTTCAACGATGTAAATTTCTTTATAGAAAGAGGTAAAAAAATTGCTTTAGTGGGCAAAAATGGCGAAGGAAAAACCACCATGAGCCGCATTATTATTGGAGAATTAGAACATGAAGGTACGCTGAAATTAGGTCACCAAATAAAAATTGCCTACTTCGCTCAAAATCAAGCTGAAGAACTTGATAAAGAATTAACTGTTTTTGAAACGATAGACAAAGTTGCTCATGGAGAAATTCGTAAACAAGTACGGAATTTATTAGGAGCTTTTATGTTTGGTGGCGAAGAAGCCGATAAAAAAATAAAAGTACTTTCGGGTGGAGAGAGAGCTAGGGTTGCGTTGTGTAAATTATTGCTCGAACCAGTAAATTTGTTGGTTTTAGATGAGCCAACCAATCACTTGGATTTGAAATCGAAAGAGATTTTAAAAACTGCCTTAAAAAGATATGATGGAACATTGGTTGTTATCTCGCATGACAGGGATTTTTTAGATGGGTTGGTTACTGAAATGTATGAGTTTAGTAATGGAAATGTGAAACAATTTATTGGTGGTGTTTATGATTTCTTAAAATCGAAAAAGGTTGATTCCATTAAAGAATTTGAAAGAAAAGACAAGCAGCAAGTTGTTCAAAACAACACGCCTACTGAAAACAAATTGAGTTATGAGGAACGAAAAAACCAAGAAAGAGAGTTAAGAAAAGCAGAAAATGATGTGAAAAAAATAGAAAATACAATTACGGAATTGGAACAAAAAATAAACACGATTAATGCCCAATTGTTAAATCCTTCAACCTATTCTCAAGAGTTAGTAGATAAATACACAACACTAAAAAAACAACTCGAAAAAGCCGAAATGGATTGGGAAAAGGCTCAAGAATTGTTAGAAAAATTATTGGGTTGATGATAAAAATTATTCCTCTTTACGTTAATCTGTTGTTTATCTTTTTTTAATTCACAACAACTTTTTTGGTAAAAACATTCTTTTCAGTCTGGAATTTAAAAAGATAAAATCCTTTTGATAATTCTGTTATCTTAATTTCTTTTTGAGTTAATCCAGAAATTAAATATTTTTTTACCAGTGTCCCATTTACATTGTAAACCATTAATTGGGAGTTAGAGTTTGTATTAACCGTTACATTAATTTGATCATGAGCTGGGTTAGGAAAAACTGAAAAATAGTCAGTTAACATATTTTCATTAATTGTAGTGGTCATGTTCCATTTATCTTGAGCAACAATTCCATCCCAAATTAGTGTTGCCAGAAAAGGATTATCAATAAATGGGTTTCTGTTTCCTTGAATACCTTCTAAAATATTATTACGGTTAGTTTCATATAAAGACACGGTGTCTTCCGCATTCCATTGCAAAAATAAATCAATCATGTTAGCATCTGAAGCCACTGAAATTCCAACACCAACATTAGTTGGTAAACATTGCGTGGGATATCTTAAATACATATACATCATCATTCGAGCAACGTCTCCTTTCCATTCATCTCCAGGATACCAATAAACGCCTACACTTCCAGCATTTCCAGAACCTGAAGCAAACATTTTGCTTCCTCTATTGCCATTTTGCTGCACATCTGTAGCTCTTAAATGGTGTGCATCCGTTCCTGCAGAAGGGGAAGTGGTAACCATACTTGGTGTTGCTAAAGATTTTGCATAAGTATGTTCTCTGTTCCAATCACCAGCATTTCCTCCAGTATAATTTTTATTACGTGTTCTATCTGTAACTGGGTTTCCATCTGTATCATTATATCCATAAAGCAGAAATACGTTGTTTAAATTGTTGGGGTCTAAATCTGTTTGTTGTAAAACAGTCCAAATATCGTTGTAACTTAATTGATACGTGTGGGTTACCGTGATTTTATTTGATAATTCAGATTTTAAAGCCGAGCCAGTTAAGGAAAGATTCACATTGTTGTAATACGTTGGTATTTGTCCAATAACCGTTATTACAATAAAATGGAATAATATTAAAAAAAGTGTTTTCATTTTGTTGTTTTTGGATTTGTAAGTTTCACTTGTTATGGATTCTTTTTTAATCACTCCATTTTCATACTCAAAGGTAAGTATTTTTTAGGGTAAACTTGATTTCATATTTTTATTTGGAATTATTAGAGTCAAGAGATTTTAAAATCAGAGTCTAATGTTTTTAATAGTCGAATATCTAAATTTAATACGTATGAATATCAACTCTAATTAAGTAAAAACTGCATCACCTTCTCCATCTTGAAACAGTTTGTTTGTTATACCAAGTGTTTCAAATTGCTTTGGATAGCCAACGTGCTTAACGAGTTGTTTGGTAAAAAGCACTGTATTTTTTTTTAACTTTAATTGTTCTTTTATTTTTGGATGAAAGGTTGTGATGGTGGTTATTTTTTTATTGTATGCATAATTAAAAATAGCTTCCAATACTTTTTCTGTAGCATTGTCATCAAAAAAACAATACGGTATCTTCATTTCAGAATCTCTGCAAGTAACCACAAAAATACCTATAAGCTCATTTTGATGCGTAATTTTCAAAAGCTCTACTACAAAAGATTGAGTAATGTAAGAAAAATAATATTTTTTAGCAATTGCTGTTTCAAATTCATTTGGTTGAGTTGTTAGCCAAGAATAATTGCTTACCCAAGTAAAAAAAGTGTTATCGAAAGGCGTTAACATTGTGGGTTTAAATTTACTTAAAAACACTTCCATTGATGCATCAAGGCATTTTATAACTTGATAATTTAATTCTTTTTTAGCTGATTTTTTTGCAAACATTGTGTTTAAACAACTATCAAAAAATTTTAAAATAGGTTTTAAAATAGCTAAAAAAGCATATTTTTTAGGTAAAATCTGATTCAAATTAAACCTTAAAAATACTTTTGTTCCCGTTATGCTGTTGGTCATAAAGCCCATTTTAGCAACTATAGATGCTGTGTGTGGGGTTAAATCGAAAAAGATAAGGTTAGATTTTGTAATCTTCAACATGGAATAAAACAAAGGCATTGCTGCTATTTTACCTTTTTCTGGATCTATCCACCAGCAGGTATTCCAAAAAAAACGCTCGTCTGTAAGCATTGTTTTTCCTGGTAAAATGCCAATAAATCCAATTATTTCTTCTTTGTTATTGAGTGCTAAAACAAGTGCTACATCATTAGGTTGAGCATAAGGGTTATTTGCTTGAGAAATTGCTCGTTGTGGAGTTATAGGAACGATGTTTGCATTTTTGTAAAACACAGTATTTACAAAATCGACCAATTCCCCTACTTTTATTTCTCGAAATATCATTATTAAATTTTTGTTTTTAAGCAAGTTACAATATCTCCTACGTTTGCAAAAGAAATCATTTCATCTAAAGTAAATGAAACATTGAATTTTTTTTCAATCGCAGCAATAAATAATACATGATTGAGCGAATTCCATTCTGCAATCTCTTTTGCTGAAGTTTCATTGGTAATAATAAGTTGTTTGTTTTCAAACACTTCTCGCATCAATTCCTGAATTTGTTGAAATAATCCTTCCATTTTTATATTTTTTTAAGTGTTTTTATCTCCTACATCCAAATAGCTACCGAAATGCTGAATCTATTTTAAAGATACATCACTTCATTTTTCTTTTTCTCATACTTCGGAATGAAAAATTTTGTGCAGTATGACACAAATCGTAATTCGTAATTACCTACGGTGCTACTTCGTGGTCGTCAATCAAAAATCTCTAATTTCTAATTTCCAATAAACACTAAAAGTACCATATTTTTCAAAGCCAAGATTTTTATATACATTTTCTCCTGCTTTTGAAGCCTGAAGAACAATGTTGCTTTTCCCAATTTCAAACGCATCGTGAATACTGTGTTGCACTAAATTGGTTGCAATTCCTTGTTTACGAAACGATTTTTTTGTCGCAATTAAATACAATCCACAACTTTTTTCACTATGGAAAGATAGCAATGTTGCCACAAGTTCATCATTAAAATACGCTCCATAAAAATTAAATTGCTGATTCGTAAATACCTTTTCAAAAAGCTCCTTTTCGGTTTGTTGTCCTGAAAAAAGCTCTTGATTTAACACTTCTACCCATGCAGATAACTCTGCGATTGTTGTAATTTTTTTTATTACAATTTGTGTGTTGACTTTAGTTGTCGGTTTTAACATATCTTTTGTCAAAACCATTCCCGACCATTGATTTATTTCTCTTAACCCATTGTTTTTTAGAAAAACCCCTGTTTCAACACCATTTTCATCATTGTTTACAACCCAAAATGGAGGCAATTTATCAGAAAGTTGATTGGTAAGTTCAGAAAGTTCTTTCTCCTTATTTTGGACGGCATAAACCATGTTGGGCCAGAAACCCTGTTTATTTTTTACCCAAGAAAATTGCTGGTTTTTTCCAGAGTAAGTAGGTAAAACACTTCGAAAAACATCATAAAATGAATACAAATTGTTAGCTATTTCTTGTGGTTCATTCATAGCATTTCTTTTAATTTTTCTCTATCTACTTTCCCGCTTGTTGACAATGGAAAATTTGCGACAGCAATTATTTTTACAGGCTGCATATAAGCAGGTAATTTTTCTTTTA
>Ga0210046_1000410_pt1 | contig 42526 bp, 28 predicted proteins | sample CryGeyCG2114_250_FD_185461 | JGI IMG/M metagenome (GOLD analysis project Ga0210046, IMG submission 185461) | Groundwater microbial communities from aquifer - Crystal Geyser CG18_big_fil_WC_8/21/14_2.50 (SPAdes) (version 2) | ecosystem: Environmental > Aquatic > Deep subsurface > Groundwater ...
TTTTTCTTACTGTAGGGAAAAAAACAATCGATATCGACAAAAAGAACACACATCAAATATCAGGGTATTTTGAAGAAAAACTAATCCACTTTGGTTTTGAAACTCCCGGAATTGTATACGTGAACGAAAACTGGCAGCTTTCTGTAAACGAAAACCACATCAAAAACATCAGTGTATGGCTTGAGTTGATTGAGTATTCGCAAATGGAGATGGAGAAATTATTGTCGACACTGATCGTAAATTTAAAACTGGGTGGTATTTTTCTCAGCGACACCGACTTGTTTCAACGCGAAATCACAAAAATCCTAAACTCGAACATTGCTCCTTTTTATAAAAAAGTAAAGCAGCTTACCCGCATTTTCCCGGTTTATTTTAATGAAATAGGTGCCGAAGGCGAAATCAGGAAAGTGACCACAACCATGGATGAGATCTCTCACCGCAAGGATCAGTTGGTGCACTTTTTACGAAAACAGGTACACACCGAAAGTAACAATACGCTTATTGGGCTTACCCGAAAAATTTTCATTTTTTGGTACGATGGAAACCTGGAAGCATTAAAAGAAGTTCTCCCAAAAAATGTTTATCAGGGTATAGACAAGGAAAACGAGTTTTTTGCACCCATTCACCACATGGTGATTCAGTTGTGTGACCTGAGTGGAAAGTCGCCTTCGGATCTGCTGGCAGTAAGTGAAAAGAAATTTGAAAAACTGCTGGATGAGCTTCCCGAGAGCAATGCACGGGATGTGGAACGTTTAAAGGACACCCGCCGACTGTATGCTTTCCTCAAGGAGAAGTATTCATTCGAAACCGTGGATATTATCGCTTTGCTGAAACGCTATAGCTTTATTCCGGACCAGGACATTGAGAAGTTTGCCAAAGCGCTCGAAAACGATGATTTTGAGACCTCTCTCAAATTCATTTATAGCTTTATGACCAAGCTGAAAGAAATCATCTTTAATCCAAAAACAAGCCAGGGTTGGGAAAATATCTACCACAAAAGGCATATTGCCATCGGGATTCCCTCCATGTACGGCACTTACCGTGAGGTAAAATTCGAAGCCCTGGGTTTGACTTTCCGACTGGAGAATGTGGCCACCCGGCTGATGGAGAAGGTGGTGGCGCAAATTAACCTGAACTATATTTCGGGCAAGACACTGAAAAACATATACACCATTCTCGACTACTTCCGCGAAGGGCTCGAACTGGACGGTGTTAATAACCAGAGTTTCAACTCGAATTTACGCATGCTCAAATATAGCCTCAGGTCGCAAAGTTTCAGCTTTGAACAGTACATCAACATATTTCAGTTTCTGGCCGAAGACGTGAAGCGTACCATCATCAAATACTTTTTAAAATCATACGAAATTCCACTTCGTATCGTGGTTCAGCAATTGAACGACAGCAACAAACAAATGCCTGAAAAAGAGCTGGTGAAGTTGGTCAACAAAAAGTCAGAACAATTTTATCGTGAGGTGATTGTAGATGCATTTTTAATGCAACCCCTTGACAAGTTCATTTCGCGAATTTTGGAGTCGTTGCGCGAGATGTCGGATAACCTGCCCGGTCAGATGATTACTGAAATCATGTCGTACAACTCCGATTTGGTTATTGCCCGACTGGGAAAGCCCAATCCACAGGTCGATAACCAGGCTTTTTTGGGATCGAAAGCCTACCACCTGAAAAACCTGCGCATGGCCGGTTTTCCCATCCCGCCCGGATTTGTCATCACTACAGAAGCTTTTAGGAGATACAGAGCCATTAACGGCCATCCGGAGCTACAGAAGGAAATGTACGATTTAATCAAAGAACATTTACAATTAGTAGAAAAATCCTGCAAGAAAAAATTTGGCGACCAACAAAACCCGTTGTTGTTGTCGGTAAGGTCAGGGACGGCCATCTCGATGCCAGGTGCGATGGATACCTTTTTAAATGTGGGGATGAATGATGACATCACCCAAAGCCTGAGTGAAATTCCGGGATTTGAGTGGAGTGCCTGGGATTCGTACCGCAGGTTACTTCAAAGCTGGGGCATGGCATACGGACTCACCCGCGATGAGTTTGACAAGATCATCGAGAGCTATAAGGCCAAGTATCAGGTTGAACAAAAAATCGACCTGAGTAGCACCGCCATGCGCGAAGTAGCCATTGCCTATAAAGCAGCCCTGGCGAAAAACAACATCCGTTTCGAAGAAAACATATTCGAACAGCTGCTCGCAACCATCAACCTGGTGTTTGAATCCTGGTCATCGGAACGGGCCAAAGTTTATCGGGAGCACCTTGAAATTGCAGATGATTGGGGAACGGCCGTGGTAGTACAGCAAATGATTTTCGGGAATTTGAGTGCTAACTCAGGAACGGGTGTGGTGTTTACACAGGATCCAACCAAAGAAAAACATGGGGTAAGTCTCTATGGCGACTTTGCATTGAGCGGACAGGGGGAAGACATTGTTGCAGGACTGGTAACACCCCGACCGGTAAGTAAAAATCAACCTTCCGCAGGGCAAAATCCGGGGCGATCGCTTCAGGAAAAGTTCCCTGATATTTACAAGAGACTCAATCAAATGGCTATCGACCTCACCGAAAACCATGGGTACAGTCCCCAGGAAATTGAGTTTACGTTTGAATCGGAAAAGGCAGAAGATTTGTATATTTTGCAAATAAGAGACCAGGACATGGCCGGGAACCGCTCTGCAGACGTTTTCGAAACGCCACTCGACCAAATGAAACTGGCAGGAAGAGGCATTGGTGTGGGAGGTGGCGCCATGAGTGGGAGGCTGGCTTTTAATGACAAAGAAATACAACAACTTCGGACACAATATCCCGGTATTCATGTGATTTTGGTGAGACCAGACACTGTTCCGGACGATATCGGCATGATTTTCTCAACCGATGGATTGCTAACAGGTAAAGGAGGCGCTACCTCACATGCCGCCGTTACTGCGGTGCGATTGGGCAAAACAGCCGTTGTAAACTGTGCCAACCTACAGGTACACGATATGGAAAAAAAATGTGAACTCAATGGACATGTTTTTCAGAGCGGCGATACGATCTCCATCGATGGATATCTGGGAAATGTTTATGAAGGAAATTATCCTGTTAAAACCAGTCAGGATTACCTGGAATTTCACTTATAATGTCTCTGTGGCTTTTGTTTGGACGTCATCATTCATCCTGAAAATGAGCGATATTTCGGTTTTTTCTTTGCTACTGGATATATCTAAGCCGGCTCCATGAATTTCCAGAAAAGTTTGAACATAATGTAAACCGAGTCCAACATGTTCATCACTATGTTGCCTTCCGGCACCAAAGGGCTTAACAATTTCTTCAATCTGGTCGGCAGGAATTACTTCGCCGGTATTCGAGACAATTATTTTCAACTGACCATCTTTGGTGGCAGTGGTAATGTGAATCACACCATTTTCGTTGGAGAATTTAATAGCATTGTCGATGATTTCCTGCATGCAGCGGGTAAAATACATCTCCACAACTCTTATACTCGCCTGCGGTTTAAATAAAGTTGAAAATGTTAAATGTTTTTCATTGGCATTTGGAAGATTTGCCTCGATCAATTTTTCAATTACCGACTTCATGTTGATTTGAGTCTTCGCCATGTCCCTTCCCGTTGTTTGCATCTGGGTTATTTCAAGGGCAAGTTTTGAAACTTCTTCAAGCCGCTGAACCGATTCGTTCAGGATATCGAAAAGCTCTCTTAATTGAGGATCATCGATCATTTCGCTGAGAACACTGGCAGGTCCCAGAATACCGTTTAAGGGTGTTCGGATTTCATGACTGATGAGTTTTAAAAATTCATTTTTTGCTTCATCAAGAACTAAAAGTTTTTTATTGGCATGTTCTAATTTAAGGTTCGACTCGTTTAGCTCAGCAGTTCTTTCATCAACTTTTTGTTCCAAAATTTCGCTCATTCTTTTCAGTAACTCCCGCTGCATCTTTAATTTGAGCTGAACTTTGACTCTTTCAATCAGCTCATGGGTATCGAATGGTTTGGTAATATAATCTTGTGCCCCCAACTCAAATCCTTTCAACACATCCTCTTTTTGCACCTTTGCTGTGAGGAATATGATAGGAATTTCCCTGCTACGCTCATCGGCACGTACACGCTTACATACCTCGTATCCATCCATCTTCGGCATCATAATATCAAGCAGGATTAAATCAGGCGGGTTATCATTAAAAACAGTATTCAAGGCATCTTCTCCACTGATCGCTGTTTTCATGTCAAAATCTTCGAGCAATGAAACTAAGATACCAATGTTTGCTGGTGAATCATCAACAATAAGGATCGTATTATCATAAAGATCTTTCATATTTTTCAGCAAAATATTGTTCAATCCAATCAAACAACAGTCAGGTTAATTTGTAATCTTTTATTTATATTTATACAATATCGCCTCATCCAAGCAAACTTTATCTTACTTCCGGGTTAGTGGTTTAACATCAACTCTTTCATATAAACATGACGATCTGCATATTTAACACATTAAAAATGAACAGGACTCGAAATTTATATTGCACTTAATTACTGACATTACAGCATATTAAACGAATTTGGAACAAGAACGATTTTAAGATTATAAAAGTACGCATAATTAACTTCAACAAATCATTTAACTGCAATATTTAATTGAATAAAAATCTATTGGAAGTGATTTTAAAAATTAATGACTGCTATTCATAATCAACCGATTGGCGACAGAAGGATTCTGTAAAAAATCCATTTCCGATTTCCTTATTAAAATTAAATACAAATTACTTTAAAACCCATGTTTTTCTTGGTAGGCTCAAAGAGATTATATACTTTTACGCTCCCTTGAAAATCATCTATTTAAATATAAATTATTATCTATACAACCAACTATAACCAACGACGAAATACCTAATTATGAAGAAAATTCATGTGATCAATCCTGTTGTAGAACTCGATGGTGATGAAATGACCAGAATTATATGGGTCATGATTAAAGACAAATTGATTCTGCCCTATTTGGATATCGATCTGAAATACTACGACCTGAGTATTGAAAAAAGAGACGAGACCAACGACCAAATTACCATTGATGCCGCAGAAGCCATAAAAAAATACCATGTTGGTATAAAATGCGCCACCATCACCCCCGATGAAAACAGGGTAAAAGAATTTGGGTTGAAGCAAATGTGGCGTTCACCCAACGGAACCATCCGAAATATACTGGGAGGTACCGTTTTCCGCGAACCCATTTTGATGAAAAATGTTCCCCGTTTGGTTCCAGGCTGGACCAAACCCATCGTGATCGGACGTCATGCTTATGGTGACCAATACCGCGCCACCGATTTTAGAACCAAAGGCAAAGGCACACTCACCATCACCTATACCCCCGACAACGGTGAGGCACAAACTTATACCGTACATCAATTTGAAGGCGACGGGGTAGCCATGGCCATGTTCAATACCGATGAGAGTATCACCGGGTTTGCATATTCATGTTTTAACATGGCACTGGATAAAAAATGGCCTCTGTACTTAAGTACAAAAAACACCATCCTTAAAAAGTATGATGGCCGGTTTAAGGACATTTTCCAGGAAGTGTTTGAAAAGGAATTTAAATCGCGTTACGAAGCTGCCGGCATCACTTACGAGCATCGTTTGATTGACGACATGGTAGCCGCTGCCATGAAATGGGAAGGTGGCTTTGTGTGGGCAACCAAAAACTACGATGGCGATGTACAGAGCGACACCCTTGCGCAAGGTTTTGGCTCTCTTGGACTGATGACCTCTGTGCTCATTACCCCTGACGGGAAAACCATGGAAGCAGAAGCCGCCCATGGAACGGTAACACGTCACTTCCGTGAACATCAAAAAGGAAAACCCACATCAACTAACCCCATTGCGTCCATTTTCGCCTGGACCAGAGGGTTGGCTCACCGGGGAAGGCTCGACAACAACCAGCCATTAGTTAACTTTGCATTAAAAATAGAAAAAGTGTGTGTCGACACCGTTGAATCGGGATTGATGACCAAAGATTTAGCTCTGATCATTCATGGTAAGAACCTGAAAAAAGAAGACTATCTCACTACGGAAGGCTTCCTGGATGCCCTGGCCAACAGACTTCAAAAAGAATTATTCTAATAAAATATACAACCATGACTGGCTTAAAACAAAAACTATACGAAAAAATTGAAGCCCATCGTCCCCGAATAAAGAGGCTTTTGGATGAACATGGAGAAACTGTTATCAACTCCGTTACCGTGCAACAGGTGATTGGTGGCATGCGGGGCATTAAAAGCCTTGTTACCGACATTTCTTATTTGGATCCTTACGAAGGAATCAGGTATCGCGGTTATACCTTGCCTGAGGTATTTGAAAAACTTCCCAAGCCTCCGGGAGCAGAAATGCCCTATGTAGAAGGATTGTTTTATTTATTGCTCACAGGCGATATACCTACACAGAAAGAAGTAGACGCTGTGATTTACGATTCAGTCAACCGCAGGCAATTACCGAGGTATGTGTACGAGGTAATCGATGCATTCCCAAACCAAAGCCACCCAATGGTGATTTTGTCGGCAGCGGTGATGTCGATGCAACGCGAATCGGTTTTTAACCTGAAATACCAGCGTGGCATGGATAAAATTGACTTCTGGGATCCAACTTATGAAGATGCCATGAACCTGGTAGCAAAAATTCCAGTGATCGGAGCCTACATCTACAACAAACTGTATCGAAAAACCAAGTACGTTTATCAGGATCCAACACTCGATTTCGGCGGGAACTTTGCCTCCATGATCGCCATCGACAAGCCCTATGATGATGTCGCACGCATGTACTTCATCCTGCACGCCGATCACGAAAGCGGTAACGTCAGTGCCCATACTGGTCATTTAATTGCCAGTTCATTGTCCGATGTATATTATTCAATTTCGGGGATGATCAATGGGCTGGCTGGTCCTCTGCACGGATTGGCCAACCAGGAGGTGCTTAGGTGGATTCAGGATGTTAGAATACGTTTCGGCGATCGAGTACCAACCAAAGATCAAATGCGCGAATTTGTTTTGGAGACATTAGATTCAGGTCAGGTTATTCCCGGTTACGGGCATGCCGTACTCAGAAAAACCGACCCCAGATATACCATTCAACGTGAATTTTGTTTGAAGCATTTGCCGGATGATGATTTGTTTAAATATGCAGATATCTTGTATCAGGTAGTTCCCGACATATTACTTGAACAGGGAAAAGCCAAAAACCCCTGGCCCAATGTCGATGCACAATCAGGTGTTATTCAATGGCACTATGGCCTGGTTCAGTACGATTATTACACGGTATTGTTCTCCATCGGTAGGGCACTTGGTGTACTCTCCAATATCATTTGGGACCGCGCATTGGGTTATCCGATTGAACGACCAAAATCGATTACCACCGATATGCTGGAGCAGATGGTGGGGATAAAAAAATAACCAAACAATCGGTTAAAAGCCCTTGCACCGAATGGTACAAGGGCTTTTTGTTTTGTGCGAATGATGAATTTCGTAAAATAGGAACCTATCAAATAATGCAGGTCAACCCTGCACACAATCAGGGCTAATCACTCTTCTGTTTCTATACAATCCATTTATTTTCATATATTTGTCGTGTTCAACATAATTTACTGATGCGCAGAAAGCAAACTACACTTAAAGGGATTGCCGAAATACTTGGTGTTTCGCACACCACCGTTTCCAGGGCACTCAAAGACCATCCCGACATCAGTGAAGAAATGAAAATTCAAGTCCAGCAATTGGCAAAAGAGCTTAACTATCACCCAAACAACCTTGCAGTCAACCTAAGAAAAAATCAATCCAGCACGATTGGCGTTATCATACCTGAAATATCATTTTATTTTTTCCCTTCTGTACTCAAAGGCATCGAAGAAGTGGCCCACAACATGGGTTATAATGTAATGATCATGCAATCGAACGAATCGCTTCAGCGTGAAAAAGAAAATGTACGTTTATTGTTGGGAAACAGAATTGCCGGCCTGTTGGTTTCTGTTTCGTACGAAACAAAAGAATACAGTCATTTTGATGAAATTGAAAACGCAGGTATCCCCATCGTGTTTTTTGATAAAGTGGTAGAACAGAAAAACATTTTCAAGGTAGATATTGATGGTATTAAAGCAGCACGTGAAGGAACAACACACCTGATTGAATCTGGTTTTAAGAATATTGTCCTGTTGGCGGGCAATCCTAACATGTCTATTTCGATCGACCGCATAAAAGGTTACAAACAAGCCCTGGAAGCAAATGGCATGGCTATGGTACTGGAGAACATCCTGTATGCAAATAATTTAGACGAGGCAGAGTTTGTAACACAGCAAGTGATAAGCCGTAAAAACCGCCCAGACGCGATATTTACTATTAGCGACCAAAATCTTTCGGGTGCCTTACAAGCCATTAAAAAAGCAGGTCTGACCATCCCCGATGATATTGCCATACTTTCGTTCAGTGACGGCCCCTTAACAACCATTATGAATCCATCCATTTCATCGATTAAACATTCAGGTTACCAAATAGGCAACAAAGCAGCCAGCCTGCTGTTTTACCGCATTCAAAATCCTGAACAGGCCCTTATCCCTATTGTACAGATTCTTGAAACTGAATTGGTAATCAGAGAATCGACACGTAAAAGGCAAGGTGCATAACAATAACTGTACAAAACCTTATTACTTCTCAAAAAGTTTAAAAGATAAGTTCAACGGGCAGTTGGGGTGTTGCACCTTTCTGTGTACATACAAATGATGAAACCCGGGCAGCGTGTTGATGAATTTGGCACAATGGATTTTTATTGATCAAACCCATAATCAAAGCAGCCGAAAACGAATCACCGGCACCAATGGTGTCAACAACCTGAATGTGTGTGGCTTCCACATTGGAGACCTCCTTATCGGTGTACAACAAGCTGCCTTTTTCACCCTTGGTCAATGCGATGAGTTGGAGACCAAATTTTTGCAAAATAACATGGAGTTTTTCTGTTTCATCAGAGGGCAATTGAAGCAAATCTGTGAGCAAGTCCAACTCTTCATGGTTAATTTTAAGCATGTTGCAAGCATTTAGCGAACGCAAAAGTATCTCTCTTGTGAAGTATTGCTGCCGGATATTGATATCGAAAAGTTTAATGGCCTGGTCGGGCATCCGCGACAATACTTTATAAATGGTTTGTTGTGTCAACAGGCTCCGTTGGGCTAGCGATCCAAAACAAATCGCCGAGGCAGTGTCAGCCAAATATTCTATTTCGGTGGTGTATTGAATATGATCCCATGCAACATTTTCAATAATGTTGTATTCAGGGTTGCCCTGGTGTAATTTTACTTCTACAGTCCCTGTGGGCCAGACCGTTTTAGCCAGGTGATGACTCAATTGCTTTTTTACAAGGACATCGATCATTTCTTCCCCGAGAGCATCGTTCCCGATAGCGCTAACAACCACTGCGTCAGCACCCAACTGCCGTGCATGAAAAGCCACATTTGCCGGAGCTCCGCCGAGTTTCTTCTCACCGGGAAGCAAATCCCAGAGTACTTCGCCCAATCCAATGACTACTGGTTTTCTCATTTGAACGGTAATTTTTAGTTTTCGTGAGTATATTCGCTTGCTTCAATTTGAGCCAGCCTCATCAAAGTTGGCTTTTTTATCCAATTATATAACATACCTACGAACAAGATGGCGGCAAATACTGTGGCTAACATAAATCCATAAATGGCCTGCGAACCAAAGGCATCGCTTATCACTCCCATGGCCAATGGTCCCAAAGCAGCTCCTGCGGCTGTAAAAAATAAAATGATGCCGGCCACGGCACCACCTTGTACTTTTGGAAAACAACTGATTCCTTTTGAGTTGATGGTTGGATAAATAACCGACATAAAAAGCCCCGATAATGGCAAAAGCACTACCCTGACAGAAGCATCAGTAAACACGCTGATACTAAAACACAAGAATATCAACAAGCTGAAAACAGCCAGTACACCTGCCCAGTTAAAACGCTGCATCATCCATGCACCCAGAAAACGTCCTCCGGCACGGAGAATAAAAAATATAGGCAGTGCATAAGTTGCCATTAATAAGAATGGGCCATCGTAACCAAAAATCAGCGTTGGCATCCATACATAAATGGCAGCTTCCACCGACACATATAAAAAGGCCGCCAAAGAAAAGCCCAACGCAAAAGGATCTTTAATCATGGTAAAAGTCCGTTTCAGATTAATGGGCTCTTCTGACGTTTTAATGGTTTTCGGGTAACGGGCAAACATGGCCATCACGATCAATACAACCGATATGGTGGCGGCTACCACATACAAATATTGCCACTCCACCCCTTTCGATAAAAAGTAGGTAACAATAAACGGCCCAATGATGGCGCCCACTCCAAAAAACCCTTCTACATTGTTCATGGTTGAGGTATGCTCTTTGGTGGATCTGGAAATATCACCAATCAACGACAAAGCACCCGTTTTAAATATACCGATGGCAACGCCCGAAATCATCAACAGGGCCAGGAAAAACCCAAACGATTTCCCTACCAGAAACATATACGAACTAAGTACAAACAGCATCAGTCCTATGATAATGGTTGCTTTTCTGCCTAATTTATCTGCCAGGAACCCCAATGAGATACCCGCTATGGCAATGGCAATCATGGGGCCGTAATGCAACAGGCCTGCTGCGGTCATGCTCAAGTTAAACTGCTTCATGACCTCAGGTATGATCACTCCTACCGCATCGGTAGTCATGGCAAACATCAGGAACATCATGTAGGTGAGCCATTTAACAACAACCAAACCATTTTGCCTTGTGGACTTTGTGTTTTTTAACATCCGGGTAAGATTATAATTTTTGTAAAACTAAAAGACTTTCATTAATATTTGTCCGCTCTCATCTGTATGAACTATGTTGAAACGGCCTGTTTTGAAATCGGCAGACAGTGTGGCTTTTGCGTTTATATGATACCATGAAACTATCAAAGTATGAGCGTCGGAAGGATGGATAACCATGTTTCCATTAAAAGCCGGATGTAAGTTCCTAAAGAGAATCAATTCCTTCAACCTCACCACCACGGTTTTTTGAAGAGCTTGATTTAGCTCTTCCCTGGTATAATAATGCCGGTTTATATCGCGACCTACATTGGTCGCTGCCAAAAGATCCATGTCATTTTCGCCAGCCAACAGTCCAACATAATAAATTTGTGGGATTCCGGGAGCGAAAAACTGAATGGCACGCGCCAAGAGATAATGCTGATCGTTTCGTGCCAGGGCATCGTAGTACGTACTGTTCACCTGATACAAATCCAGATTGGAAGCGGCAGCTCCTGTTGCTTTTTCGCTTTGTCCTCGGGTATTGACGTGAATTTGTTCAACAATCCGATCCAGCCTTTCACCATCTATCAAACCTGCATATTCACCATCGCTGGCCACATCCACTATGCCAATGCCATCGTGGGTATCCAATACTGTGAAGGCGTTGCGGGGACCTATTTCGAGCCATCTTTTTAAGTTTGTTGCCTCCTGGTTGAAAATGCTGTCGAGTACCAACACAGGGAGTGCGAAATCATAAATATAGTCCACTTTCTTAGCTATCCCGATCTGGGTTTTGTAATGGGAATGAATCTCGACCAGGACTTCAATTCCTCTATTTCGTGCTTTTTCGGTAAGTTGATCAATAAAATAAAAGGTTTCAGGTATCATGAAACAAGACGTTCCTTTTCTTTTAATGGCATATCCCGCTGCATCCAGCCTGATCATTTTAATGCCGACACGCTGAAAGGTTGACAGGATTTCTTCCAGATAGCCTACTCCTTCACTGCTATTTACATCAATGTCGATTTGATTTCCTGTAAAGGTCGTCCAGATCAATTTTGAAAACCCATCATCAAACTTAAAAGCGGTAAAAGGCAATCCGGGCCGGGGACGATATATGCTTAGCAATTCTTTTTCTGTTGCCCCTTCGGGAAAAACCTTGTCATAGCTCAGGAATAAATTCGCATATTCTGATTTTTCTCCTTTTTGCAAATAGTCTTTAAATCGTTTCGATTTAGCCGAAACATGGTTTACAATCAAATCGGCAATAATTTCCACTTGTTGGCCCAATTCAACCATATCCGACCAATTGCCCAACCTGGGATCGATGGACAGGTGGTCGATGGGATCGAAACCTGCATCTTCACCATCGATGGGATAAAAAAACGGTAATAGATGAATTCCTCCAAAAAGACCTTTCAACTCACCCCCCATAAGAGCGTTTAGTTCAGTCATGTTGTTGCAGCCAAGTCGATCTACATAGGTGATTAATTGTGCTTTATTGTCCATCATTATGTATTAGAGGGTAGTTATAAAACGGGGTGTTTCCATCATGGAAATCTTTGATGGAAACACTCCCGTTATTTTTATTTAATATTCAATAAGCGTCAGTTGGATTAAAACGTGTAGGTTAAGGTAGCTGTTGAGGCACGGCCGGTGATGGGGCGGGCCCTCATATAGTTGATACTGTTATCGGTAAAAGGATCACCTTCCATCTCTGTAAATCCCAGGGTATTGGTCAGGTTATTGGAGTTTAGCATGATATCCAGGCCTTTTGTAATGTTATAACTCACGAAAGCATTTACATAAACATATCCGGGCAGTACTACCTTGTTATCGTCCTGGGCATACACTTTAGTAGTTCCAATCAGGCTAAACCCGATATTGGCTTTTCCTTTGTAAAAATTGTACGAAGGATTGATATTATACATCAAAGCAGGTACTCTTCTGGGCACATTGCCTTCTTCAGCAGTATTAAGGCTCTTGGAAATTTCAGCTTTTGTATAGGTAGCCCCGGCAGCCACATAAAAATTTGAAACAGTAGCAACAGCATCTACTTCAACACCATAAGTGTTATAGTCTTTGTTCAGGATTCTACCAAACTCTTCGTTTTGTTCAGATATTTTATCGTAAAAAGCTGTAGCGGTAAACCCAACTTTTGGAGATTTAAATTTAAACCCCAGTTCGGCCTGGTTAATCTGGTCAGCGCTCAGGCCACTTACGGTATTCCCATCGGCATTGATAAATGGGGAATACAACAACCTGTCGGCGTTGGCTCTTCCACCCTGGCTATATCTGGCATAAACCGCTTTGGTTTCGTCCAAAAGGTAATTGGCTCCGATAGAGTATGAAACATAACCAAAATCATAGTTAACAGTATTTGGCTTTGCGTTGTCGAGCAATGTTACACTTTCTTCGGTAGGTGAAATTGTTCCATTTTCATCTACATCAACCGGTGCCTGATAGTTACTTAAATAATAACCGTTGGCATTACCCATGTCGTAGCGAAGGCTGGCATCCATGCTAAACTGAGAGGTCAGTTCCACTTCTACATTGGCGTAAGGGGCATCAATGGTATAAGCCATATCATATCCCCGTGTACAGCAGTTGCCCCACATTGGCACTCCATGAGCTACAAGGCCATTGTCTGTGTAAAACGAGCTGTCGGCATTTTGAACATTCATTAACCTGGGTCCGTTATCTCCGTTTACATCAGTTAAATAAGATTGCCACAACCAACTCATGGCAATCTTTTGATAGGCATTGTAATAACCAACGGTTAATTTGGCTTTTCCCAAATCTTTGGTCAAGAACAAATCGTTGGTGAAATTGTTCAGGTTGTTCATATCCACATCAAAGGTAATCACCTGCATGGCCAAACCATTTCCATTCAGGTTTTGAATTTGGGAAGCCGTTAAAGGCACACCGGCATTTTCACCATTGGCATAGCTCATTGAATAATTATCGCCAGCCAGACTTTTGGCAATGTCATCGGCCGTTGCTATCTGAGCGGGGAAGGGTGAGTTAAATGTGCCACTTGTGAAGGCCATTCTGGATTTATCCTTCACCCTCCATCCATTTCCCATATCGAAATCAAACTCAGCACCTATGGCAAGCACTTTGGGATGCATTCCATCAGAAATATTGCTGGTTCTTCTGTTGCCATTTTGATCAACGCCATGAAGCAACAAAAAACCCGGGCTTTGCAAAGTATTGTTTGTCAAGTCGTAACCTTCGATAGATTCATAGGTTGGATTATCGGCAGTACCGGTAGCTTTTACAGGCATAGGCATATAACTAATAGCCTTATCGTTCAGGTATTTAAGATAAATTCTGGCATATCCTTTTTCAAATTGCTTGGTTATATTGGCTTTAATCTGGCCACCATAATTGGCTGTAAATCCCGGATTACGAGGTCCCTGGCCTGACCTGAAAAATCCGCCCACATTATACCTGAAACCGTTTCCAAGTGAACCACCAAAATCAAAATCAGTACGGAGTGTGCGGTAGTCGAGACCAAAAGTAGTAGCTATAACGCCACCTTCCTGCACACCCGTTTTACTGATAAAGTTAATAATACCGGCAGGAGAGTTACTGGCCAGGGTAGAGGCAGAACCCCCCTTAAGGGCTTCGATCCTGTTCACGGTTTTATCGTAACGGAGGAAAATGTCGGAATTACCAAACGAAATATCACCAAACTGCAATATTGGAAGTCCGTCTTCTTGTAACAATAAAAACTTTGATCCTCCGGAGGCCACCGGAACTCCACGCACCGAAATATTGGCGTTGCCTTCGCCACCTGACGACTCCACATGAATACCAGGAATGGCTTTAAAGATTTCGGCTGTGGTTTGAGCACCCAGTTCATTTAAAAACTTGGGCTTAAGCGAAGTGAGTGCATCAGCTGAACGCAATGCAGATTTTTCGTTGACCAAACCGGTAACGACCACTTCGTCGAGTCCCATGAGGTCGGCCACCAATTCAAAATTCATTGCTATTTCCTCACCAGAATGAATAGTAACCTCAACACTTTTAGGCGAGTAGCCCACGTAGGAGGCTTTGAGCCGAAAAGTGCCATTGTTCACATCTGTTAAAACATAGTTACCATCCATATCGGTAATTGCACCGGTAAGCGTACCCTCAATTAAAAGTGTGGCTCCAACGAGTGTTTCATGGGACTGAGCATCGGTTACGGTCCCTTTGATTGTGCCTGATTGGGCAAATGAAGACTGTAAACTCAACAGTCCTGCTCCTATCAACACAATCACCAAAAGTGTAAATTTTCGCATAGTCATATTCTATTAGTAATTGGTTAAAAATATGTTAAATAAATTTGCTCCACAAAAATAGATGCGAAATCAAGTCAAAAAGGGGAGTAATCATGTGCTTTTACCCGCACAGGTTAACGCACACGTTAACGCACATGTTAATTGTTTAAAACTACTTCATTTTTGTTGATATCTTGATGTAAAAACACTTGGAAATTGAATCATTACATACGTTTGCAGTCATAAAAATGAGGTAGAAACAACACCAAAACATTACATTGTCATCAAATATCAACCAATGACAGAATCACTATTTTTGATTGGAAAGCACACCTAGTTATGGTTCAGGCGGACGCTTGAACCAGTTTTGCTATTATGATATTAGAGTTACTATGAGCCAAGTGGACGTTTGAGCCATAATAGCCTCAGCTGAACGTAACATACAGGTTAGCAAAGAAATTCCAGATGGTCACCACGGCAATGGCAAACACCTTGGCTACATAAAAGTTCATTTTAAACCGGCTGACCAACAACCACAGTATCATCGTATTGATAACGAGCCCGATGAGTGAGATAATGATAAACTGCGAGTACTCGAACATGATCTCCGGATTGTGACTTTCGAAAGTCCACACCCGGTTTAAAAAATAATTTGAGGTGGCTGCCGAAATAAAACCAATGGCATTGGCTACATATTTTGGGATACGAAGCTTCTCTTTGGTCAGATAGGTGATACCGAAATCGACAAACAAGCCCGAAAAACCTACGATCCCAAACTTAATAAATTTTTGTACCAGCTCAGGGCTGAAAAATTCGGACATGCCAATTTATTAAAAGTTAAACCCTTATAAAGCAACTATCAGCACTTGTTTTTGGCCATCCCTGACAATATCCACGGTAATCCTCTGTCCGGGTTTTAGTTTTTTAAGCCTGGCCATATAATCATAAATATTGGTTACCTCCATGCCATCGAGAGAAGTGATGCGGTCACCTTTTTTCATCCCGGCGGCAGAAGCTGGTCCGCCTGCAGTTACACCACCTACCCCAAGCCCGTTATTTTCTGTATTGGTAAAATCGGGCATAATGCCCAACTTCACTTTCAAAGTGCGGCTGTTGCGACCCTCTTGTTTTGGAGCCGCAGTTTCCTGGTAAACCAGTGCATCTGTTCTGTTGACCAATTCAAATATCAAAGGAACTGCAAAATCCAGAATGGCTTGCTCTCCTTCATAATTAATTTTATCAGCATCATCCAAAGGTGTGTGATAATCCTGGTGGGCACCGGTAAAGAAAAACAACACAGGAACACCAGCCCCATAAAAACTGGCATGATCTGAAGCTCCGTAGCCTTCCGGTGAATGGGTGAAACCCAATTTACTTCCTTCTTCCCAGTTTTTAAGCAAAGCTTCGGTTTCAACAGCCGTACCGGTTCCTCCAATCATGAGGGAAGGTTTTTCAGCATCCAACCGGCCAATCATATCGAAATTCAACATCATTTTTACCTGTTTTATGCTGACCAAAGGATTTGACGCGAAAAATTGCGACCCTAACAATCCCATTTCTTCGCCTCCAAAGGCCATAAAAATCACACTGCGTTTTAGCTGTTCTTTTTGTGAAGACATCCACTGGGCCAATTCGAGCACAGCAGCTACGCCGGAGGCATTGTCGTCGGCACCATTGTGAATGGCGATGGTGTCGGGCATGCGCGAACCCGAACCGTCTCCACCAAACCCAAGGTGATCGTAATGGCCGCCAATGACTACATATTCATCCTTCAACAACGGATCAGAACCGGGGATCATCGCCACCACATTGCAGGTGGTTACTTCCACACGTTGTAAATCGGTGGTAGCTGCGGCGCTCATTTTCAGTTGTAGGGTTATGGGCTGCATAATGGAACGAATACTGTCTTCGAGCTGCGAAATGGTCAGGTTCTTTTCAATAAGTAATTGGTTAGCCAACGATTGGCTGATGTTTATGGCCATTATTCCGGCACCGGCTGTTACCCTGTTAAAGGTTTGGGCCATCAATTGGTCACTGGCACCATATTGCGGGCCATTGACAAACAGAATGCCAGCGGCATGGTGGTCTTTGGCGGTGAGGGCCTTATCGCGGTCGCTTCCAAAGTTGGCAAATACACTTTCTTCTTTATCCGGCTCTGGATCACCTCGCAACACCATCACCCATTTACCTGTTACATCAATTCCTTCGTAGTCGTTCCATTGAATCGAATCCTGAGTAATATCTAATCCGAAACCGGCAAAAACCACTTCAGCATCGAGCGTTCCGTTCGAGGTAAATGGCATCAACTGAAAAGTACTATCAAAAATGCCGCTTGTTTTTCCTACCGAAAAGACGTTTGCCGATCCCGGTTCCACACGTACAGTCACATCAAAGTATTGGAAACCATTGTCTCCAAGCAATTGTAAGCCATTCTCCACAAATTGATCACGAATGTAATCAGCAGCCACTTTTGCTTCAGGCGTGCCCGGCTTTCTTCCTTTCAACGAATCGGAAGCCAGAAAATAGATATGCTGTTTCAGATCAGAGATCGTAATATCGGTGGTGGTTTGAGCTTTTGTCACAGGCATCAAGGCCATCAGGACAAATACAACCCATATTAATTTGAGGTTTTTCTTCATGCTACTTTATAATTTTTCCGGTGACAAAGGTAGTGTTTTACCGAAAGAGTTTGAAATGATTGAGATAATCCACTACACGAGAACAAAGCATTTTAAATAGTGTATGCCTTACTTTGGGGCTTTTTTAAGCAGGTACAACCCTATAAAAAGAAAAATAATATTGGGAATCCAAGAGGCAACGGCTGGCGAAAGATTACCAAATGCAGAAAATACGGTACTCACTTGCATGAGCAGTATATAAGAAAAAGTCAGGCCAATCCCCGCTCCCAGGTGCATTCCAATACCACCCCTCACCTTCCGGCTCGACAGCGCTACTCCAATGATCGTTAAAATAATGATGGCAACCGGCCCGGCCAGGCGTTTGTGTTTTTCAATTTCAAAAGTTTTATAGCCAATCGATCCCTTTTCTTTTTCCGCAGATATAAATGCATTTAACTCATACAGGTTCATTTCTTCATAAACCTCTTTCACCTTATATAAATCGCTTGACTTCAACGCCAGTATGGTATCCAATAATTCGCCCTTTTTCAAATGCTGGTTGCCAAGGCTGTCAATGGTTCTAACAAAATAATCCTTGAGTGTCCATTTTCCGCTGAGGGTGTCCAGGATGATTTTATCAGCCATCAGCTTATAAACCAGTTGTTGCCCTTCAAACCTTTCGATGGAGAATTTATACCCTGTCAACAAGCTGCGGTTATAGGTTTCAACAAAGGCAAACGTGTTCGGTTCGATTTGTAAATGCAGGTTTCGGCTCTGGTCGCGTACCAGGCTTTCCATATAGGTATTTTTAAATATCCTCCTGGTTTGGTTGGTTTTGGGAATGAGAAAGTTACCGAGGTAAAATGAAAAAACCGCCAGGATGACCGAGGACAATAAATAAGGGTATAACAACCGCCGGAAACTAACACCACTGCTCAGAATGGCAATGATCTCGGTATCGCCTGCCATTTTCGAGGTGAAAAAAATAACCGATATAAAGGTGAACAGGTAGATAAAAAGGTTGATGAAGTAGGGAATGAAATTAATGTAATAATTGATAATAATGGCTTGCAAGGGAGCCTCGTTTTTGATAAAGCTGTCGATATTTTCGCTTATGTCAAAGATAATAACGATGAGTATCAACAAGGTGATGGCATAGAAGAAAGTCCCCATGAACTTTTTGATGATATACCTGTCGATAATTTTCAGCATGTTTTAACCTCCATTCAATTAAAGACGATTCGTCACCTGTGTAACCATCTTGTTTTTCCAGGTAACAAAATCACCGGCTATGATGTGCTCACGGGCCTGGCGAACCAGCCAGAGATAAAAAGCCAGGTTGTGCTGACTGGCAATCATGGCGCCAAGGATTTCCTTTGATATAATCAGATGTCGAAGATACGCTTTCGTATACTGGCTGTCGACCATCGAAACTCCATTGATGTCCAATGGGCTAAAATCGGCTTTCCACTTTTCATTTTTAATGTTGATAATTCCTTCGCTGGTAAAGAGCATCCCATTTCTTCCATTACGTGTTGGCATCACACAATCAAACATATCCACGCCAAGTGCAATACTTTCGAGGATATTTGCCGGGGTACCCACTCCCATCAGATAACGTGGTTTATCAAAAGGAAGTATTCGACACACCAAATCTGTCATCTCATACATTTCTTCCACCGGTTCTCCAACCGACAACCCGCCTATGGCATTTCCGTCGGCACCTTTAGAAGCGATGTACTCAGCAGATTTCACACGTAGTTCCTTGTAAGTGCTCCCTTGAACGATAGGAAACAGACTCTGCTGGAATCCATATACCGGAGGTGTGTTGTTAAAACGCTCAATACAACGATCGAGCCAGTGGTGTGTAATTTGTAGCGATGAAGCCGCGTATTGATAGTCGCATGGAAAAGGGGTACATTCATCAAAAGCCATCATGATATCGGCTCCAATGGTTCTTTCTATATCCATCACCCTTTCAGGCGTAAAGTTGTGCTTCGACCCATCGATATGCGACTGAAAAACCACCCCTTCTTTTGTCAGCTTTCGCCTTTCGGCAAGCGAATACACCTGATAACCGCCGCTATCGGTCAAAATAGGGCCATCCCACCCATTAAACTTGTGCAATCCACCCGCTTGTTGGAGAATATCGAGTCCCGGTCGCAAATACAAGTGGTAGGTATTTCCAAGTATGATTTCGGCCTTCACATCTTCCTTCACATCCTGAATGTGCAACCCTTTCACCGAACCGGCCGTACCAACAGGCATAAAAATAGGGGTTCTGATTATACCATGGTCCGTTGTTATTTCGCCTGCCCTGGCTGCACTTTTTGGGTCTGTTGAGAAGATTTTAAACTGCATTCAAGAAAATTTTGCGCAAAGATAGGTGAATTCACCTAAGTTGAATAAATTTGGGACTTTATACGACTATGTCAATATTCTCTGAAATTTCGATCACATCTCTTGTTTTGCTTGGCTTGTTAGGACTTGCAACACTCATTCAATTAATCTATTACTGGGTAATCTTCGCGCGACTTGCTTTTTATCGCGATCCGGGGGCAGCTCCTGCCGGTGGTAACAACCTTCCCGGTGTCTCCGTTGTGATGTCGGCCAGAAACGAATATCACCACCTGATTAAAAATCTGCCGGAGTTACTTCAGCAAGATTATCCGGATTTTGAAGTAGTGGTTGTAAACCACACTTCCTCTGACGAAACGGCCTCACTTCTCAAGGAGTTGACCCCTTTTTATCCTCATCTTAAAGTAGTTAGTATTGAACAAGAACTTAATTTTTTTAAAGGAAAAAAATTTCCGTTGTCCATTGGAATCAAATCCGCGAAAAACGAATTGTTATTGCTCACCGACGCCGATTGTGTGCCGGCTTCTAAACAATGGATTAAAAAAATGGTGGAACATTACGACTCAAAAACAGACATCGTATTGGGATATGGCCCTTATGAGCCGCGAAAAGGACTGCTTAATTTACTCATCCGGTACGACACCTTCGTGGTAGCCATGCAATATCTTTCGTATGCTTTAGCAGGGATACCCTATATGGGAGTTGGCAGAAACCTAAGCTATAGAAAGTCGATGTTTTTAAGGAACAAAGGATTTACTTCGCATTATAAAATCAGTTCCGGTGATGATGATTTGTTTATCAATCAAGTGGCCAATAAACGCAACACCCAAATCAACATTGACCCTGATAGTTTTGTTTATTCCGTTCCAAAAACCACTTTTAACGCTTATTTCAGGCAAAAACGGCGCCACCTGACCACAGGGAAATATTACAAAGCAACCTTTAAGTGGTTGTTGGGGTTATTTAGTTTTACACAATTGCTTTTTTGGGTTTTGTTTATTTTAATGTTAAGCCTTAAGATTCAACCCATCCTGGTGTTGTCTTTGTTTTTACTCAAGCTGATAACAACCATCATCGTACAAAAAAATACAGCCGACCGACTTGGTGAGCATCATTTATTATTATTTTCGCTGGCAATTGAACCAATTTATGTGTTTCTAATCCCGTTGATTACATTTATCAGTTCAATAAACCAGCCAAAAGCATGGAAGTAACTGTACAACTCACCGAAAAAGGTCAACGCGACTACCAACTGATCAGAAGGGCGCTTGAAAAAGACGATCAATACGCCTATGCTGAATTGCTTCATCATTATCGCGACAGTTTGTATTTTATGATGCTAAAAATGACCAATGATCCAACCGATGCGGATGACCTCACCATGGAAGCATTTGGCAAAGCATTTAAAAATCTCTATCAATACACTTCTGAATATGCTTTCAGCACGTGGTTGTTTAAAATTGCCACCAACAACTGCATTGATTTTATGCGCAAGAAGCGTAAAAAAGAAATGACCATTTCTGTTGGCCCTGAAACCGACACACTGCAAAACTCGGCACAGGACTACGGTCCTGATCCTGAAGAGCAATTCATTATCAACCAAAAAATTACGCTCATCCGTGAGGTGGTTCAGAAATTAAAGCCACACTACAAAAAACTCATTGAGTTGCGTTATTTCAAGGAATACTCCTACGAAGAAATTGTTGAAGAACTTGGTCTGCCGCTGGGAACGGTTAAAGCACAGTTGTTCAGGTCGCGTGAGTTTCTATTTAATGTGATGAAGAACGCTCAGGAAAAGATTTAGGAAGCGGGACAAGCGGGAAGCGGGAATTCAATAGCGAAAAGTACTGCTTTTATTTTGTGGAAAAAATTCAAGTAATAACACAATCACCTCGGTATTGCATTGCCTGTTCGGGCTAGGGCCAGGAGTGATTGAGTCATGTTCTTGTAAAAAAAAATAGATTTACCTTTACAACTTTAAAACACCTGCTGATGAAAAATCCGTGAATAACGTTTCCTTTGCTCTTGCCTGGTAGTTGCTACAGATGATAATTGGTGATGACATGATGCAGTGATTGAGGTAATGATGCCCTTACTTTAATCACCAAATAACCCCTTAGCTAATATAACATGATATCCAAATATCAAATAAGAAACGCGATCTTCGAGATACAAAAACCTTACCCGGCGGACGACCTGATTGTGAGTTACCGGGATTTTTTGAAATACCGGGATGTGTTGCGGTTCTATCAGTACAATGAACGGGTGCTTGGGCATTTGGTTGATTTGACTGTTGAATTGTGGGGTTCAAAGGAAAGAGTTAGTCAGGCTTCGCTGCTTCAGGTAACGAAAAGGTATATGGCGAAGGCACCAAATAAGCTTTTTTCGGAGGAGATGAAAGCGAAGGTGTTTTGGTTGTTTGGGCAGGTGGTGGTGGTGGAAGACCTGCCGTATAATAAGAGATCCATTGAGTTGTTGAAGTTTTCAGCCAATAACATGCTTACGGGGATGTTGTTGACAGATGAGCAGTTGCATTGGCTGGTGGATCATGTGGATAGCTCTTATCACATGCTGAACCGGTTGCTGCGTTACCCGTTGTCGTCGGAAATCATCAGCAATTGGGTAAGGAAACATTTTGAGTTGGATGCATACCGGATACGTAGGGCGGAAATGATTGGCTGGCTTTTAGATGAGGATACAAAATTTGTGGTTGATATGGGGGTGCTGGAAAGGGATTTTATATTTCATTGCCGACAGGATGAAAAGCACATTAAGGCATATGAACTGGATTATGAAGCATATAAGGCCGTGAAAAATGATCTTGCATCCATGTACACTAATCACGACCTGAGTGAAGGTTTAAGGCGAGGGTGGATCGAGAATCCTTTTGTGAATTTTGAAGAGGAAAAACCTGAGTTTAAGTCAGCCAGGTGGCACTATTATACTGGCAAAAGTTATGATTCCAGCCATGATTATGATAGGCCTGATGTGCAAAAGGAAAAGGAATATTTTTATAACCACCAAGATTTGGTGTTGAAATCGACCATGGCCTGGGCTATCGCTTATTCAAGGCTTGCTTTAAATGAAAAGGCAGAATTGCTAAAAGCGTATTTTCATCCAACTATTGACTATACTTTTTTTAAGATAGGTAAAAGGCTGGGGAGCGTGGAGTTTTTGGAATGGATTGGGGGAAATGATGCTTAACTGGGTTTTGGATGAGCGGGAATGGCAGAGTATGTACAAATTGCCCTGATACTTTGCAATGCATACTCGTTCTCGTGCGCTCAACCGAGAACGAGTTTTTGTGGCTCTCAAAGCCATACCGGTACTTTTTCAGGAGTTTATATGATTTTGATAATCAGTTGGTTTATTCATCAACAGGAACGCCGAATCCAGCAAAGTCGACCAAGTAAATATAACCTTGTTCCTGAGCTGCTGGTGACCAACTTATGTGAAAATCAGAATAAAAGCCATTTGCGTCTGGTTTTCCAGCTTTTCTCCAATCTGTCCAATTGTCAAAATCTTTAGGTTTGGTTTGGTCAAATTTTAAGGTGTCTTCATAACTCCAGACGACGACTTCATTAACTATCAATCTTTTAATTTGTACGTGGGTTATTAATTTCCCAGCATCTCTCGAAAGTTCACCTATAACTTTTGTTGATCCTTCTTTGAATAACTCGTAAACAGTAAGAGGGTGTCCTCCATTTGGCACGACACGCCTTTGAATAAAAATAAGATCCCCACTTTTAATGTGCTCTGAAATGTATCCATTGACTCCATTATTAAAGTTGAAATTCTTGGCAGCCCAGCCAATATTTAATTTTTGAATGCCTGGTTCAACAGGTATTCCCAATCTAGCTTGGTATTGTTCCGGCAATTCATATGGTTTAGAAGACTTCATAGCAAGTTCTCTCTCAAAATCTACTACCAGAAGACGATACTTTGCTCTTGAATAAGCAACGAAAGCAAGCCTTTTTTCTTCGTTTATTGTATCATTAATTTGTTCTTCAGTCAAATCTTCAAATTGATTGAATGCCAAATTTGAGTATGAGGGAGTTATTATTACACAGTCAAACTCCAGTCCTTTAACTTTGTGCATTGTTGTAAGAACGATTTCTGTTTCATGATTTTCGGAAGAAATATTTCCCAGGTGCTTTTCGTAAATCTTATATAGCTGGCCATCATCTTTATAGGTTAATTCGGTGATGAACTCTAAAAGGCTATTGAAAACCTGACCATCCTCTTGCTCATCCATATATTCTAAAACAATTGCATGGATTACTTTGATGTAAAAGTGATTCCAATTGGGATTTTGGTTTATCAATTTGCTTATAAATTCTTGTAAGATTTGTTTGAAGTCTACAGGGATTTGTTGACCAGTTTTAGATTTTAGGAATAGTATTACAGCGTGACATTCTCTAATACGAGTGAATTCGTATGGCAAGCTACCCTGAATACGAATTCGTACGTTTGGAAGGTGTAACCCTTTTACCTTTTGAAAACCTCTGTATACCTCATTGTTTGTTCGGAAGAGAATTGCTATTTGCTTATATGAAAGTAGACCAACTCTTTCTTCCATTAATATAGATATTTGATCCCACCAATCGACCCCTTGTTCTGTTCTGTCAATTATTTGAGCATAATTAGTAGTGAAACCCTCTTCGGGTCTTTTTGTAGCTTGTGGAATTAAATGTTGGTGATTTGCAGGGAGTTTCAATAATTGACTGGCACAGTCCAATATGGCAGGGTATGAACGGTGGTTATTAACCAGGGTGAATTCTTTTGGGTTAAATCTTTCATTAAAATCTTTATAGTAGTGGTAAGGATCCATTACTTTTCTAGAATATCCGTAAATACTCTGATTGGGGTCGCCAATAATAAATAAATATGCCTTAGTTAATTCATTAAGTTTATAAAGTAAGTCCATTCTGGTTTCATCAATATCCTGAAATTCATCCACTAAGATATGTTTTAGCGGGGCTATTTGATTCATTATTATACCAGGGGTTTTCTTTAGAATTTCGAGAAGTGTTTTTTCCCATTGTTCAAAAGGAAGTCCTTCAATTTCGCTTTGAGCATATTTTTTTGTTAATCCATGAAATGTATAAATTTTTATTCTTTTAGCCAGATTACCGTATCCTAAATCGTTGAATAGTTTACCAAGTCGTTCCTTTAACTCTGAAACGACAGCTCTGTTATAGGCTAACACTAATATTTCTTCAGCGTTTATATTAAAATGATGGATTAGCCTGGCCACTCTTAGGGTTAAGGTGTGGGTTTTTCCGGAACCCGGACCAGCCATAACATTAATATTCTGGTTTGGTTCGGCAAAGTAAATTAGTCTTTGTTCATCATTTAGCCTCTCATTTTCTTGATATTTAATCGCATCGCCTCTAAATTTAGTTAAAATGGGATCGTTTGGATCAAGTTTACTTTCGACCAGGTTAATCAGCTCTACTTTGTTTTTACTTGCAAAAAAGCCTTTAATAAAGGCGTCTTTTTCCTCAACCGAATCAATTTTGGATAGTACCTCAAGCGTGACTAATTTTAGCTCCCGTACTTCTTTCGCCTCTTCAAAGTTTTGGCAAATCTTATCATCAAAAGACTCTTTTTTTGTTTCATCAATTTTTTCAACAGAATTCAAATAAACTTCAATGCCAGTAGGAAGCAATCCCCCTGTTTTACAATATCCTAAAACGGATAGTATGAAAAGAAGGTCTGACAGATACTGTACATTTTCTTTAAAATTCAATTTAGAAATAATGTCAGGCCAATTGAAGGTCTTAATGTTTTGTTCGAAACCTTGTATTGCTACATAATCCAATAGCTTGAGGCAATCTGTTTCTAGTTGTGTGATTTTGTTTGACCATTCTTCTTTTTTGTGATAGCCATTAAATATTGATTGTCTTATCCTTATTTTTCGATTTCCATCAATAACCTTTTCCATTTTGGTTTCGTGCTTGGTTTTTCCAAGTAGGCGAATGATGGTAAAGGCATGTTTGAGGCGCTTTTTTGTGAGATCCTCACAATATTTTTCCTTATTTTTTAGGGCAGATTTTGTAGTCGGGTTCACATGCCATGGCAAGTCAATAAAATCAGTATATTCATTTAAACTTTCATTAAAGAGAAGATCCAAGGCATCACCATCAAATATCCTGGTTTCATTTTTAGGAACTGAATTCATGATTTCTCTTGCAAATGAGAATATTGTAATTAATGCAGGGTATTTATTGACCTTTGTTTTTAGTTTGGAGTAATGAACTAATTCATCTCTACGAAGATTAGTCGGCTCAATAACTACCTCTTGAATTAATTTTAAGATCCCAGCTCTATGATTTTTTAGTAAGGCAGTGAATAGATTTGCTAAACTAAGTCTAGATGAACTTCGCAACGAGGCAATGGAAAGCTGCACTACCTCATTTGACAATGCTTTATCTGGGAGCAAGGCAACTATTGCTCGGCAAACACTTTCGCAATCTTTATCCGGACAGCTCTTTATACGTTCAGGTAAATTAATCAATGCGGCAGTCTCAAATTCTAAATGAGTGATGGTGAAGTATCCCAACCTAATTCTTTTTAATCGCTCTAACCAATGTAGCCCAATTCTAAATGTATTAACCAGATCATCGTTTACAGAATCTTTTTCGTTTGAATAAAGATTAAATGGCACAGCCACTGGCACTTCATTATCAGGTACTAAAGGTTTGAACTTTGCTATATATTTCTCTAATACCAACATTACATCTTTTATCTCATGCCAAGAAATACTGCTTTTATGCAGAAGACTCTTTAAAGTAGCAAAATCTTTATTAGTAGTAAGGCAAATTGTTTGTATCGGATTTCCTTGGGAATTAAAACCTGCTGCCAAACGTTGTTCTTCATTTCGGCCAGCCCTACCAACTTCTTGCAGGAAATCTTCAAAAGTACTTGGAGGTGAATAATGACTTAAATAGTGAATGTTAGGGATGTCCATTCCCATGCCAAATGCTTTTGTTGCAAACAGCAATACTGTTTCACCTGACTTATATTTCTCGTATGTATCTTTTCGATCTTCGGCATCCATTCCTGCATGAAAAGCACCAACCTTATCAGCAAAACTACACTTGGGTCCAAATACTTTAATCAGGCTGTCCTTCATTAATAGTGAACATTCTTCAACTTTTTTTCTGCTTCTCACAAAAACAATTACCCTACTTAGATCAGGATTAAACTTACTTGCTCTTAAATACTCGGCAATTTCAAGAAGTTTATCGTCTTCTACCACATTATGCTTGAAGTCAATTTTAATGTGGTCTCTGACAGGATTGTAATTTTTCTCCATACCAGTAACGGTTGAAATGCCTGGCATAAAAAGGCTTATATCTTCAAATACTTGCTCTGAAATTGTTGCAGAAAACAAGAGCTTACGCATTTGATAGACATCAGAGAAACCAGTGACCTTTCTGGCCGCATTTAAGTAATCGGGTCGAAACTCATGACCCCATTGTGAAATACAGTGTGCTTCATCAAAAACGAAATACTCTAATCCATTGTCAGCATCCATCCTAGTGAGAAGACAGTTTTCAAAAGAACGAGATCTAAACCTTTCGGGAGTTATGTATAGGAGAGCAATCTCACCACCAGCGATCCTGCGATAAATATTTTTAATTTCCACGAAGGATTTATCGCCGCTTAAAAACTCAACATTGCTATAAAAGCCTTTATTCCATAGGGTGTCAACCTGATCCTCTATCAAAGCACGTAATGGACTAATAACAATTGAAAGTTTACAGGAAAAAGCTGACCTAAATAAAGCAGGTCCTTGAAACAACAAAGACTTACCTGCTCCGGTTGGTAGAGAAATGAGCAAATCTTTCTTTGAAGGTAAAATGTCGTTTAAGCATGGGTGCTGATAATCGTACCATGGATAAGGAGTCCCGCCGTCATCAGGAATTAAAAAGATTTGCCGAAGTATTTCTTTTGCTTCATCCACATCAAAATCGGTATTGGCGTTTATGTGTACCGAGGAAAAGAATTCATCAGCAATTTCTTTATCCCTATCATAATCAGCTTCCGTATGCCACATTTGAGCGTTCTTAGCATTGATATTCAAACTTTTCTCAATGCCGTAATAATCTGTAAGTCTTGTATCACACAGGAAGAGTTGCGAATCCTGATTGTTATCAAAAAGCATTTTATAGTAATAATCAATAAGTGGTTTATGGACCTTTATAAGGGAGAACACATCATAATCCCTTTTGACAGAATTACTATCAGTTTGATAATCATCTTCCTTTTGCTCTTCACTTGTTTGTATATCCGACGAAGTCTTTCCCTTCAACATTTGCGACTTTTCTTGCAACAAAAAACTATCCCATATAAAATCCAATGGCCCGGCATAATTGCTTGAAATTACTTTATCCAAGGACTTGAAAGAAGTTATTAATAACTTCTTAGATGACTTATGTGAATGCAGAAGCTCGACCTGTCGTGCTAAAGAAGCCTTTGAGTCAGGAATGAAATAACCTATCTTTCTAGCATAAGCTGACAGGTTTTCAGATTCCAACTCATCATTTACAATTAGAACTTTAGGAGTGTTTGTTTTGCTGATACCCTCAAATAATCTGAATTGATATGTCCAATAAATTTTTCTGTAAAGCGATTCCGGATTAACACGTTTTTGTTCAGCAATATAACCAGACTTTCGGGCATCTGGCCTCATGATGAAAGCATTTGGTTTAGTAAAAGATTCATCGATCCAATGAATATAAGAAATTTCTTTTGGAGCCAAGTCGTTTAAGATTGCTTCAAAGTTTAGATTGCACCATACTTTGAACTTACCCTTGCCGATTTTTTCTAACCATATATTTTGAACATTCTCAGGAAATTCAATGATGCCTAATTTTATACAATGACTTTGCTCAAGACTGATGAAACTTTTACCACCTGACATTTGCAGCCAAATAGGTTCATTTTTTAATCTATCGAAAATTAAAGCAAAATCAAGGTCCTGTCCTAATTGCAATCTGTTTGTTAGATTGTACAATTCGTTACCAATTACTATTACTTTTAAGTCTGAAATCAGATCTCTGTTCTGTTTAAGGATTTCAATGTCAGTAGGTTTAATACAGATGGGTTTGTTACCTACATTTCTGAGGTCCGCCCCAACATTGTCACAAATGAGCGTGGCCTGCTCATGCGACAACTTCAGTTGAATTGCAACTGGTAAGTGTTGAAAATAGGGTGTCAATCCTTTTAGAATATAGTTGTCTACAAACCGGCAAAGGATAGTACTGAGCAGTTTATCATGACTTAAAGTTGCTTCAATTTTTTCTTTGTTTAAGCAAAAACCCAATGACTTGCTATCTGAATAAAATGTTAGGTCAAATTGATGGGACAATGTGTTCCATATAAATTCCGGAGCAATTATTAGCTTATCCCCTTCCTCATCAAATTTTTCTTTGAGTTGAATAAATGTTTGCTCAGAGATATTTTGGTTTGTTGGATTTGGACGGTAAAATTCATGCGACTGTTTTACAAAATATTCATAATCTAACAATGCCCAATTCGGGTTAAGCCTCATTTGAGTGATTGCCTCAATTACTTTTTGAGGCAATAAATCTTTCATTATCTCATAGTTGTCTTCTGAAACCACTATTCTTGATAACTGATTTTTGAATAAAAGATAAGTAAGTTCCGCGTCAGATGCCGCACTGTGTTGTGCTTTAAGACCGTAACTGAAGCGTTCAGGGTTTAGCAACATTTCCACCTCAAGCGTATCCCATATTAAATCAGCGGCAGGTGAAGCACCATGATTAGCTAATATCGGAAGGTCAAACTCTTTAATGTTTTGACCTATTATTAATGTTTCAGAATTAATGCGCTTTACCAGTTCTGAAATGCCATCCTCCTGATTATCAAAATCTGTTTCCCTTTTAGTTCCTTCTTGACATTTCCAGGCATACTCGCTTATTTTTTCGCGATCAGACTCTAAATCGAAACACAAGAAGTCAATTTTTGAAAATTCTGTTTCAAGTATGCCAGCGATGTATTTTTCCTGATAATTATTTAGGGAAGGAAAAGAAGAATAGCAAGAAAGGATTTTGTTAGGTGGTAGCTTTTCGATAAAGTTAGACTTTTCATCATCGGTTTTTAACCCATTAATATACTCCATTGTAACAACTTCAGACAACTCGTGTATAAAGCCTTTGAAATACAATTCGACATAGAATTGATTGTTCTTTCCAACAAAATTAGCTTCCTCTAAAACAATGGAAGGAAATAGTTTTTTGAATGATTCCAGGAAATTGGTAGCCGTTTCAAACTCTTCCACTGTATTAATTAGCCACCCTTGGCTAATTAAATACTTAAATGTCTCTTCAACTTGTTGAGAGGAGCCTTGTTCTTTATGCAACTTTAATAAGATCTGTTGCAAAGTCTGCCAATCTAATATGGGCAAAATTTCAGTATACCAAATGTCAATTTCTTTTTGGCTGGATGGGATTGGAAGTATATCCAAATCGCCCTGAGCCCATAACGCAAAGCTGATTTTATTCAGAGATTTTTCTCTGTTTTTAAAAATTGCATGAAAAAAAGAAAAACCTTTAATGTTTTTGATCTCGTTATTTATTTCGGCAACATTCATCTCTTCAAAGTCGCTTATTACTTCGCCGTAAATAGACTTTAGATCAGCTACACTAAGTTCAGTTTGGAGAAAATTTGCCAGCCATTCTATTGAACTTTTAAATTCTTGAAGATTGGGTAAAAGTTTGGTTATGATTTTCTTTCCGAAATCGATGCAGTCTGATTTTTGAATTGACTCTTCCGGTAATATTGTGGCTTTCCAACTTGAAGATCGATATTTTGCGGTAATCATAGCAAAGCCAATCTCATACTTCTCAGATAAAGTAATCGCTTCCTCTAACTGATTACTCAATAATGGATAAGCGAAAGATTTTGATTCGGATTCTTTATTAAAAATAAAAACAGGAATTTTATTTGATACCCTTATGGCATCTAATTCACCTGGTTTTTTACTTGATGCGGTTGTTTCAAAGGTTAAAATGTCATCATATACAATCTCTGGAGTAATCAATTTTGATCCTTTGAAATGGAAGTCCCTATGATCATCGTAACTATAAACAAATCCATAATTCTTTGATGTTTCGAACACTTTAACCCTGCCAAGCTTTTTACTGGATGAAGGTAATCTTGCAGGTTTATTACGAGTTGGTATTTTATCGATGTTTTTTAGCTGGTCAAAAGCAACCAATTTGTTTTCGGGTGCTACTTTGGCAGGAATTAAACTGTCGTAATTACTTACTCGTTGCCCTTTTAAAACCTTTTCGAGTTTTGACCTCAAATCCATTCTGGTAAACTTGGTTGCTGTTCGTGGATCAATGTCAACTGCAATTCTGAATAATTTAAGCGCATCGTCTGCCTGTTGGTTATTGATTTTTTCAAACCTGGACAAATTAAGTCCAAGGTGCTTCAATACAGTTTTAAGTTTTTCTACATCTATATTTTCACTCAATAGTTTGTCGCTAATTGACATGTGTAATTGTATTTTATCTTAAAATTTACAAAAAGTACTATTAGTAGCTTAAGCTATCCAATCAGTCTGCAAGTTAGCAATAACATTCGATGATTCAATCACATTTTTATCATTTTTTAAAATAGTGTCAGTAATAAGTAGGACAATGAGGGTTCTCCAATGGAGGAGTCAAGGTAACAGTTAGATGAATTTGCTGGAGCCCCCTTCCCTCGTACTCGTTTGAGCGAAGCGGTAACGAGCTTGCCTACCTTCGGTAGGTAAACCTACCTTCATGCCTCCATGCCTACGGCAGGTAAACCTGCCACCCTTCCCTCGTACTCGTTTGAGCGTAGCGGTAACGAGTATTTTTAACCAGCAGCCAGTTTTTTTCTGTAGAAATGATGGGGATTGGTAGTATGATACACCAGACTCTTACGCTCGTGCCTCGCCCCTCACTCGTACTCGTTTGAGCGTAGCGGTAACGAGTATCCGACAGCCAAGTGCAACACCACTTAGAAGGATTTGTGCTCAGTAAACAATTGCGTTAGTTCATATAACCTATATCAATTATACGCACAAACATATAAATACTTAAACTTTTCATCATATATACGCACTTGCATATAATTTTATATATATTTGCAATATTATATTTAATTACATATAATGAAAACTATATCGCAATTTGTAAAAAATCGCCGCAAGGAGGTAAACCTTACCCAGGAAGAGTTTGCCCAACGGGCGGGCGTTGCCCTTACCGTGATAAGAAAAATTGAACAGGGAAAAACTAACCTTAACATGGATAAGGTAAACCTTGTACTTAGTATGTTTGGGCATGAGTTGGCAGCGGTTAGTAGTAAGGAATTAAGAAACACAAAAGGTGAATCATGAGAAAAGCGCTCATATATTATGGCGATGCTGTTGCAGGTACTTTAACTGAATCTGACGATGGGGATTATGTTTTCAAATATGGTGATGAATATATCAAAGCCCATCCCAATCAACCCATTACACTCACCATGCCGGTTACTAACAAAGAGTTTAAGGACAATCGTTTATTTGCCTTCTTTGAAGGATTAATCCCCGAAGGCTGGCTACTGGATGTGGCTGCAAAAAACTGGAAGATTAACCCCAACGACAGAATGGGACTATTACTGGCATGCTGCAAAAACTGCATCGGGGCAGTTAGTGTAATACCAATACCTGAAGATAATGAATAATAGATGTTTATATTGTTATAAGGAGCTTACCGGCCAGGTTGATTTTCATCACCTTTGCAGCATGTCGTTTTTTGGCACAAAAGAAGCTCCCGAGCTACCCTATTCTTTAGATCAGATGTTGGGACTTGCAAAATATGTTGTAGAACATAGCGTTTCAGTACCCGGTGTTCAGGCAAAATTATCCATGTCGTTAATAAAGGAAGTACAACAGAGAGAAAACAACCGGTTAACTGTAGTTGGGGCTTTGGGTGGAAATTATATATTCAAACCTCCGAACAATGATTTTCGGGAGATCCCACAAAATGAGCATGCCACCATGCGAATAGCCGAAGCTATGGGGTTAAGAGTTGTTCCATCAAGCTTAATCAGGTTACAATCAGGTGAGCTATCGTATATCACCAAACGGATAGACCGAACCCCGGAAGGCAGTAAAATTCATATGCTTGATATGTTCCAACTTACTGATGCCTACGATAAATATAAAAGTTCGATGGAGAAAATCGGGAAGGCAATATCCATGTATTCTGACAATACATTGCTGGACTTACTTTACTTGTTTGAGTTGACAATATTTAGCTTTCTCACAGGCAACAATGATATGCATCTTAAAAATTTCTCCTTAATAAATACAAATTCTAGATGGATACTTTCTCCGGCTTATGATTTGCTTAATGTGTCGATACTTAATCCTAAAGATAAAGAAGAACTTGCTTTGCCCATTGATGGCAAAAAGAAAAAGTTGAAAAGGATGCATTTTGAATTATTTGGTAGTTCTTTAGGGCTGAATTCTAAACAAATATCTGGTGTATTAAACCGTTATCAAGCCAGCTTACCTGCTGTTGAAAGTATGATTAATCAATCTTTTCTTTCGATTGAAATGAAGTCAAAATACATGGAACTTTATCATGATCGTCATGCGGTTCTGTTTTTATAACCAGCATCACGACTGTTCATTTCGAGGGGAGAAATCCCCCCTCCCCCGAACTCGTTTGAGCGCAGCGGTAACGATCTTGCCTACCTACGGCAGGTTCACCTGCCGTAGGTAGGTAAACAGGCAGACAAGTGCAATGCGTTCGCTCCCTAAATCAAGGATCGCCTTGTTAGTGATTTTTAGCTTATTTTGTTGGGATAAAAAATTGACCGGGAGAATAGCTGCATTTTTTATACAGTATCCTGCAACTTATGTATGGTTTTATCTGTAAAATTGCTGAATTAAATCGCAAGATTTAAGGTTAAAACATTTATTTGCGAATAAAAGAATTGGCATATTGTACTGTGTAAGATACATAATTATATTACATTTGTATCTTGTAAGGTACAAAAATAGGGTTTTATGGAAATTCAACGACTTAAAACATTTTCAACGCTTAGGGTGATGAACCTGCCCATGGATTTTAAGCGTTATCTTTATGATGACATGATTTGGTCGGACAGGCTGATCGGTCTTTCGGGAGCGAGGGGAACGGGTAAGACGACCCTGATGCTGCAGCGATTAAAGAGTCTTGGGCTGGCGGCTGAAGAGGCGCTTTATGTAAGTTTGGATGATATGTTTTTTACAGATAACAAGCTGGTGTATTTTGCCGAAGACTATTATGCACATGGGGGGAAGTATCTGTTTTTGGATGAAATTCACAAGTATGGGAACTGGTCGCAGGAATTGAAGAATATTTATGATAACCTGCCTGAGTTAAAGGTAGTGTTTACAAGCTCATCGGCACTCGACATACACCGCGGACAATACGATTTAAGCCGCAGGGCTTTGGTTTATAAACTTGCAGGACTTTCGTTCAGGGAATACATCAACTTCGTATACGGATTGCATCTGGCACCCCTGACTTTGGAAGAGGTGCTGCATATTTCTGTAGATAAAATATCGGAGATCTCCCAGCCTGAAAAGCCTTTGATGTTATTTTCAACCTACCTTAAAACAGGATATTATCCGTTTTTTGCAGAATATAAGGAATCATATTTTCTTCGGCTGACGGAAGTGTTAAATACGGTGCTGGAATCGGATTTGCCGGGTATCTTTAATATTGATGTTTCTTCGGTCGTCAAGCTGAAAAAGTTTATCTATTTATTGTCTTCGATGGTTCCGTTTACGCCAAATATCTCGAAACTTGCTGAAAGATTAAATGTAACCCGTCCGGGTTTGTTGCGATACATCGAGCTACTGGATCGGGCTAACATACTGAATTTGTTGACCGAGAATCCGTTTGGAATTAATTACCTGAATAAACCGGAAAAGATATTTCTTGAGAACACCAATCTGATGTATGCATACGATGAAAACAATGTGAATAAGGGTACACTGAGAGAGACCTTTTTCTTAAACCAATTGGCTGTAAAACATTCGGTAAGTTATCCAAAGGATGGTGATTTTATGGTAGATGCAAAATACTTGTTCGAGGTGGGCGGAAAGAACAAGTCCGGCAAACAGATTGTTGACCACGGCAATGCATATATTGCCTCCGACGAGATTGAATACAGGACAGGCAATAAAATACCACTCTGGCTATTTGGTTTTTTATACTAGCCGCTCGGGTTTTCAATATAAAAACCCCCTCTCTCACTCGTACTCTTTTGAGCACAGCGGTATCGAGCTTACCTACCGTAGGCCGGTTCACCTGCCGTAGGCAGGTAAATCTGCCGCCCTTTAGCAGGGATGCTAACCTCTCTCAGCATAGTTTCATGCCTTCTGCCTCCGTGACTCCGTTACTCCGGCAACCAAGTGCAATGCGTTCGCTCCCTAAAAAACCTACAATTAGTGATTTCCCTGTTATTGATTTTTAAGTAATTTTGCTCGTATGAAAATAATTGACAGAGATAATAAAATCGCATTTGCCGAACTGGAACTGATGGCAGAAAGCATGTTTGGTGATTTGATAAAAGCAGTTGTTGATACTGAAAATGAAATAATGGCCCTGAATGCAGAGTTACATGCTGACGAGGAAAAGGAACTTTTAGTCATGGGCTCCAGGCAAGAAAACTTATGGGGAATCAACCTTTATCCTGAAGAAACCGGTGATGACTTTATCGAATTCGATTCGATGATAAACTTGCGCCCCTCATGGGGCAATAAAAGCAGGGGTGTTGATGATAAACAAACTCAAGCCAAAATCGTCAATATCGTAAACTCCTTGGTTGAGCGATAATAACAAAAGTATTTTTTACCATTAAAAAATCAAGCGAGATGAAACCGGATTTTTATCATAAAAATTTATCAACGGGCGAATGGGAAACATTAAGTTTTGCTAAGCAAATGGCAAATATTGGTTCTGAGGTAGAAAGATCAATAAAATGGAGATCAAAAAACCACCCTGAACGCAGCCAATTGGCTTTTTTCAGAGCAATCGAACTGATGGATTTTACTATTTCAGATAAAAAAAACTTACAACGACTGGGGGAATTGTGTAGAACCAGGGAAGTGCTGGTAGATTATTTTTTTGCCGACAACCAATATGGTTCAACGGACCTTGCATGGCAAAAATACTTTAGGGCCTTTAACTGGATGGCTAATTTGCCCGAACGGCAGGACCGCCAATCGTAGCTCAGCCAATCAAAATTTTAGGTTTACCAGGAGATGTCTCCGCTCTCACTTATTGAATAAAACTTTCAAGCCCACCAGTTACATTCCGATGGTTATCGGAAGGGGGGGCGGGGTTACGCGGTTGTGTTTTTTATTTTTTTAATATCTTGTCAGCTGTTGAATAAATAAACTAAGTTTATTCTCGTTTCTGATATTTCTTAGTAAATGGTAGTCTGTTTGCTTAATACAGCTTTTCTTAGTCTTGGGTTATAATCTGATTTTGGAAATAATTTCGGGTTACTGGTTATCAGGTTAAGTTGTTTACTAAGCTGGTTTTTATACTTGTCCACTTCTCGCTGTGTCCACCTATTTTGTAGATAATCTAATATCGACTCGAGATTATTGATGGCTTCATCTGACCAGAATAATTTATAATGATAAGCCATATTTATGCGCTATTTCGGAATGTGGAGTTACTTTTCCTAAATCAATATCACTTAGTCCCCTTTCAATTCCCATTTTTTGTTCATTTGTCAAATCAAACCACCAATCTTGATTATCCTTACGTGAATCTTTTACAATTTTCAGAAAATCAAGGGTGTCATCATCATTGAGTTGTGTTAACCACTCAATCAGTTCAAGTTTTATTGCATCGTGTCCCATATCATTTCGTTTTTTCAAAAGTACAAAAAAAAGAATCGTACTGACGTTTCCTTTGCTGTACTGCTGCGCATTTTAAACACTCAATCGTGTTTTATACTAATTTTGCTACTTTCAAATCAAACCTTATCAGGTCATGAACGAATTTCAGGAAGCTATTTTAAAGGGGATTCCAACCAAATTGCCCGCAAAAAAACCACTCGATCCCAATGTAAGTCACGCACCAAAACGCAAGGATATTTTAACTCCCGCCGAAAAGAAACTGGCTCTGATGAATGCTTTGCGGTATTTTCCCAAAGAAAACCATGACTTGCTGGCACCGGAGTTTTTGGAAGAATTAAATACCTATGGGAGAATTTACATGTACCGCTTGCGACCAGATTATAAGATGGTTGCCCGCAATCTGGAAGCCTACCCGCACCAAAGCAAACAAGCAGCCGCCATTATGTTGATGATTCAGAACAACCTGGATCCGGCAGTAGCGCAACATCCTCATGAACTCATTACCTATGGCGGAAATGGTGCGGTATTTCAAAACTGGGCGCAATACCTGCTCACCATGCAATACCTCGCCACCATGTCCAACGAGCAAACCCTGGCCATGTATTCGGGTCATCCCATGGGGCTGTTCCCGTCACATAAAGAAGCACCCCGCGTGGTGGTAACCAATGGCATGGTTATTCCAAACTACTCAAAACCTGATGATTGGGAGCGAATGAATGCGCTTGGTGTTTCGCAATATGGCCAAATGACGGCAGGGTCGTATATGTATATCGGTCCACAAGGGATTGTTCATGGCACTACGATTACCGTGATGAATGCGGCCAGAAAAGTGGCTGCTCCCGGAGAAAATCCTTTTGCAGGGAAGCTTTTCGTCACTTCCGGCCTTGGCGGGATGTCGGGTGCTCAGCCCAAAGCCGGCAACATTTCCGGTGTGATAACGGTAGCCGCCGAAATTAACCCCAAAGCTTCCCGAAAACGGCACGAACAAGGTTGGGTGGATGAACTTTTCAGCGACCTGGATGAACTGGTAATCCGGGTACGTGAAGCAAAAGAGAAAAAAGAAGTGGTTTCCATTGCTTATGAAGGCAACGTGGTAGATGTGTGGGAAAAATTCCACCAGGAAAACATAAAAATTGATCTTGGTTCCGATCAGACCTCCCTGCACAATCCTTGGGCAGGCGGTTATTATCCTGTCGGACTGACTTTTGAAGAAGCCAATCGTATGATGGCTGACAATCCGGCACAATTCAAAGAAGAGGTTCATGCCTCACTTCGACGACAGGCCGATGCCATCAACAAACATGCAGACAGAGGTACGTATTTCTTTGATTATGGCAATGCTTTTTTACTGGAAGCATCGCGTGCCGGAGCTGATGTGATGTCAGCAGATGGACTTACCTTTAAATATCCCTCTTACGTTCAGGACATTATGGGACCCCTGTTTTTTGATTATGGGTTTGGTCCTTTTCGCTGGGTTTGCACCTCCGGGAAACCGGAAGACCTTGAAATGACTGATCTGATAGCCTGTGAAGTACTGGAGAAACTGATCAATTCATCTCCTGAAGATGTACGGAGTCAAATGGCCGATAACATACAATGGATAAAGGGCGCCAAGCAAAACAAGCTGGTGGTGGGTTCGCAGGCACGTATTTTATACGCTGATGCCATTGGACGAATCAAAATCGCGGAAGCCTTTAATAAAGCCATTGCTGATGGAAAAATTTCAGGTCCGGTTGTATTGGGCCGCGATCACCACGATGTAAGTGGTACAGACTCGCCTTTCAGAGAAACATCCAATATTTACGATGGCTCCAGTTTTACGGCAGACATGGCTATTCAGAACGTAATTGGAGATTCATTTCGTGGAGCCACCTGGGTTTCCATACACAATGGTGGCGGGGTTGGTTGGGGCGAAGTAATCAACGGGGGATTTGGCATGTTGCTCGATGGTTCCAAAGAGGCCGACAAGCGTTTGAAAAATATGTTGTTCTGGGATGTAAACAATGGAATTTCGCGCCGCAGCTGGGCACGCAATGAAGGAGCCGTGAAAGCCATCAGCAGAGCCATGTTGGAAAATCCGAATTTAAAGGTTACTCTGCCCCATTTAGTTGATGAAAATTTATTTGGCAACCTGTTGTAATCAATCCCATTGCATGCGGGTTTAACGTTGGGATGGATTTTTTTATTTATCCTTATCACGCACAATCACGTAAATATCTTCGTTGCTTTTCTTCATGTAATATTTTTCACGGGCGTACTTCTCGAGGCTGACAGAATCATTCTCCAGGGTTTTTATGGCTTTCTCGGTTTGTGATATTTCGTTCAAATAATACTCTTTTTGATGGTTCAGTCCACTTAAAGTGTCGCTCAGGCGATATTGCTCCAACATGCTTTCCTGGTCAAAAAAAAGCACCCAAACAGCGAAAATCAATCCTGTATAGAAATATTTATTACGAAGAAATCTTTTATTGAACATACCCGGGCATTTTGGCAAAGATAGGCAGCCTTTGTCCTGATCGATACATTTGGATGTTTTTTTTTAAACCAGGCTTTGTTGATAGGGCCAAATATCAAATCGTTTTCCATATCACCCGTCAACTTCCAACCATTCGGACATGTTGCTTCATCTTTGAACTTTATAGGTCATAAAAAGAGGTATCCGGAGAAATAGTTATCTTTACAGAAAAAAGGTCATGAAAATTGCATTGTTCTCTATACTAGTACTTACCGGGCTTGCTGCTTGCACAAATAACGAAAAGAAACCTATGAATTTTCCAAGCCACGCCTATATTGCAACCGATTTGTTAAAGGAAAATGCCGATACTTCTCACCTGGTTTATGTGCCCATTTATTCCGACATCTATCATCAAGATGGGTCGAAACGCATTTTACTTACGGCAACCCTGAGCATTCGAAACACCGATCTCCACGACACATTGTATTTATTCAACATCGATTATTACAATTCAAAAGGCGAACAGATCAAGAACTATTTGAAAAACCCTTTACAGGTAAAGCCCATGGAATCCCTTGAATTTATTGTGGAGGAAAAAGAGAAGCAAGGTGGTGCAGGAGCCAATTTCCTGGTTCATTACGGGGGTAGCAGCCATTTGAATCATCCTGTGATTCAAGCTGTGATGATTGGCACATCTGGACAACAGGGATTGTCGTTTACCACGGATGCTGTGGATATTCATCCGTGATGACCAACCAGCGCAATTAAAAGAAAATAGGGATTCCAATCATCTCTCCTGCTGATTTTTTTAATCTCTGGTTTTTGAAATACCCTGTTTACAATATAACAGTTGCTTAAACGGAAGGTTTTTTGGGTGCAGTCGGCTAAAGCCAGACTGCAATGGATTGATTCTATTCAGTTTTACTCATCCACTATGAACTTGTTAAAAGTACATCCATTGCAGCCGGATTTATCCGACTGCAAGAGTCGATCAGATTTATTCCTTCATTTCCAGGTGTTTTAATCTCTTGTTTTTAAAATACCCTTTTTACAATATAACAGTTGCTTAAACGGAAGGTTTTTTTCTTGCAGTCGGCTAAAGCCAGACTGCAATGGATTGATTCTATTCAGTTTTACTCATCTACTATGAACTTGTTAAAAGGACATCCATTGCAGCCGGATTTATCCGACTGCAAGAGTCGATCAGATTTATTCCTTCATTTCCAGGTATTTTAATCTCTGGTTTTTGAAATTCACTGTTTACAATATAACAGTCGCTTAAACGGAAGGTTTTTTTCTTGCAGTCGGCTAAAGCCAGACTGCAATGGATTGATTCTATTCAGTTTTACTCATCTACTATGAACTTGTTAAAAGTACATCCATTGCAACCGGATTTATCCGACTGCAAGAGTCGATCAGATTTATTCCTTCATTTCCAGGTGTTTTAATCTCTGGTTTTTGAAATACCCTTTTTACAATATAACAGTCGCTTAAACGGAAGGTTTTTTTCTTGCAGTCGGCTAAAGCCAGACTGCAATGGATTGATTCTATTCAGTTTTACTCATCCACTATGAACTTGTTAAAAGTACATCCATTGCAACCGGATTTATCCGACTGCAAGAGTCGATCAGATTTATTCCTTCATTTCCAGGTGTTTTAATCTCTGGTTTTTGAAATTCACTGTTTACAATATAACAGTTGCTTAAACGAAAGTGGTTTTTGGGTGCAGTCGGCTAAAGCCAGACTGCAATGGATTGATTCTATTCAGTTTTACTCATCTACTATGAACTTGTTAAAAGTACATCCATTGCAGCCGGATTTATCCGACTGCAAGAGTCGATCAGATTTATTCCTTCATTTCCAGGTATTTTAATCTCTGGTTTTTGAAATACCCTGTTTACAATATAACAGTTGCTTAAACGGAAGGTTTTTTGGGTGCAGTCGGCTAAAGCCAGACTGCAATGGATTGATTCTATTCAGTTTTACTCATCCACTATGAACTTGTTAAAAGTACATCCATTGCAGCCGGATTTATCCGACTGCAAGAGTCGATCAGATTTATTCCTTCATTTCCAGGTGTTTTAATCTCTTGTTTTTAAAATACCCTTTTTACAATATAACAGTTGCTTAAACGGAAGGTTTTTTTCTTGCAGTCGGCTAAAGCCAGACTGCAATGGATTGATTCTATTCAGTTTTACTCATCTACTATGAACTTGTTAAAAGGACATCCATTGCAGCCGGATTTATCCGACTGCAAGAGTCGATCAGATTTATTCCTTCATTTCCAGGTATTTTAATCTCTGGTTTTTGAAATTCACTGTTTACAATATAACAGTCGCTTAAACGGAAGGTTTTTTTCTTGCAGTCGGCTAAAGCCAGACTGCAATGGATTGATTCTATTCAGTTTTACTCATCTACTATGAACTTGTTAAAAGTACATCCATTGCAACCGGATTTATCCGACTGCAAGAGTCGATCAGATTTATTCCTTCATTTCCAGGTGTTTTAATCTCTGGTTTTTGAAATACCCTTTTTACAATATAACAGTCGCTTAAACGGAAGGTTTTTTTCTTGCAGTCGGCTAAAGCCAGACTGCAATGGATTGATTCTATTCAGTTTTACTCATCCACTATGAACTTGTTAAAAGTACATCCATTGCAACCGGATTTATCCGACTGCAAGAGTCGATCAGATTTATTCCTTCATTTCCAGGTGTTTTAATCTCTGGTTTTTGAAATTCACTGTTTACAATATAACAGTTGCTTAAACGAAAGTGGTTTTTGGGTGCAGTCGGCTAAAGCCAGACTGCAATGGATTGATTCTATTCAGTTTTACTCATCTACTATGAACTTGTTAAAAGTACATCCATTGCAGCCGGATTTATCCGACTGCAAGAGTCGATCAGATTTATTCCTTCATTTCCAGAAACTTTCTCCTTAATCCCAGTCACAAATATCATCTTGTCCAAATTACCGAAGAATCGTAACCGATCCCTGCATGGTAATTTTCTGTTCTCCCTGCTGTGTCATGATAAATACATCACATACATAATAATATACACCCACCGGGCAATCCTGGTTGTTATTCTGATT
>Ga0210046_1000415_pt1 | contig 42303 bp, 33 predicted proteins | sample CryGeyCG2114_250_FD_185461 | JGI IMG/M metagenome (GOLD analysis project Ga0210046, IMG submission 185461) | Groundwater microbial communities from aquifer - Crystal Geyser CG18_big_fil_WC_8/21/14_2.50 (SPAdes) (version 2) | ecosystem: Environmental > Aquatic > Deep subsurface > Groundwater ...
GTCAGATTACGATACACAGACAAAACTAATTCAGGAAGCCCCCTTTACCACCGGGTTTTCAAATGAATCGGCGCCACGCGTCGGGATCTGGCTGGGCTGGCAAATCGTTAAAGCCTATCACGAAAATTATCCGGAAGTATCACTAAGTGAGCTTATTTTAAACTCAGATACACAGGAAATTTTGCAAAAATCGGGATATAAACCCTGAGATTGGCATCCTCTTCATCAACAATTTCAATTTGCTATTCATCCCGACTATAAATTGTCCTGCCATTTAAATTCCTGATATCTCTGTAATTATTCTTCAAAATTCCTTCAAATTGAGCTATTTGTGTTGCCGAGGCAGAGATTTCATTTTTTAAAACATACCAGTTTACAACTTCAGAACAGGGTGGTGTGGTTAGCGATCCACTATAATGATAAAAGCTTTTATTTTCAGGTAACAGGCCTGCCAGATTAATTTCGGTGGTGTCGGTATAGGTTCCCTTTTCGGTTGGGAAATGAGCCAGAAATTCCGTAAAGAGCTCATTTTCTTCTCCCGGCTCAAAAAATACTCCTACAACGGCATAATCTGTATCGGATGCTTTGTGCACGAAATGAACTTCTAAGGAATGGTATGATCCGTCAACCTGGTGTTCGCTCTTAGCATGATAATGAAATTGCAACAGTTGATAGGTTTTTGTGCCGATTGTTAGTTCGCTGCCTGCTTCGCAAACAAATTCGATGGTATGACCGTTATTCTCAATTTCGGTGGTTGTTGAAGAATAGTTAAAATCCAATCCGGGTAAAGTTAAGTCAGGTATGGCACCGGAAATATTGATCGGTGATTGAGATTGTCCACCACAATCACTATAACCAGTACACAGATCTACCCACTTGTCTTGTCCATCGGTACTTCCGTTATACGACCAGTGAACATCCGTGCAATCGGTTGGTATGATGACTTTATTATCATTTTTACAGCTTGAAATGCTGAAGGCAATAACCGCAAAGGTGATTAAAAAATAGTAGTTTTTCATGAGTTTAAATTTAGTATTGTTTATTAGTAAGCGGCAATAATAATAAAAATTTGATTAACCAACCAGTGAATTATCCATCACACCATTAACGGGCGAGCAATCGAGTAGGCAATTCTCCTAAACGGGCGTGCATATACTTTGTGGCGGACTTCAAAAGACAAATCTTTCTATCCACGATGATTTATATTTGAAACTAAAATACTCATTTTCATAACGTAACCCGCCATAAAGTATTATGCATTGTTATGCATAGGCTTTATTTAATATAATGGTTTAAACTCATTAATCGAATCTATTATTGTCTCGACCAATTTTTCATTGTCTGAATATTTTGAGATTTTCCAGAGAATATCATCAATCTTTTCCAAATTTATCATTTTAGTACCATCTTTTCTAAAAATACTAAAGCTCTCATTTGGTAAGTCGTTTTTATAATTTACTGATTTAAGAATATTTCCATTATCATAGTAAAAAGTCCATTTACCAGTTTTTTTATCATTCTCATATTTACCTTTAGCATTTATAAAATAGATATTTCCTGGGATCTTACTTTGGATTTCTTCTGCTTGAATATGGTAGCGTTTATCGCCAAAGGAGGTATCAAGCGTTTTACTTTTAATTATCCTTAATCCTTCTGTTTCTCCAGTTTTTAATGGTCTGTAGTTTATTGTTGCAAATGTATACCAGTGGCAGTCAACATTTGCCTCATCGTCAAATCCGCTTGCACATTCAGAAATGATTAAATCTTTTTTTATACCGTATTCAATCCAGTCACCAGTTTTTTTATTATTATCATCAAAGTGGTTGAATTTATCTCCACGAAGCAAGATGCAATCTTTCTTTAGATAAAGTGTGTCATTCTGAGATTTTGCTATATATGAGAATAATACTAAAATTATAATAAATATTTGCTTCATCGAAGTGTCTTTTTTAGCTTATGCATAACGAGCGTATAAACCCAACTCTAGTAGTTATTTATCAATTACCTTATTTTTTAACTTCTTTATAATTAATAACCTACCCCTTTTCAATCGTTTATAATTAGTTAAATCGGTTTCTTTCTACTTCATTGTAATTGGATCATCCGGTGTTTGGTGGTGTAAATCTAGGTATTAATTTTATCGGTTTTACATTGGGGGGTAAGAATTGATGGAGTTGTTTGCCAGGTTTGCTTTGAATGGGTAGCGATGGATTGTATTGGGGTCGTTATTTTGCTTAGAATTTAAGCATCTAAAAGATGAATCATCGGTCCTGCTACCGGCCTGGAAAAACCACAGACTCCTTTTATTTACCGAAATGAAGGGGATGACTACCAGGTCAGGGGTTTGGTAAATGATTGTTGGATAAGACGACCCGAATACCGCCCAATTCATCGCGTACATTTACCCGTGACAACGGATGTAACTCAACGTGGAAACATCGACGGTCGCTGTGCGCCGTTCAGAATCGTACTTATTGGGGCAAGTAGTTTTTAAACTTTTTTCATTTTTGGATTTTGTCTATTGTCAAAGAAGTCAAGTAGAATTATTGTTTCTCCTTTAATCCTATAAAAAATGTTTATTTGCTTGACTATAGTAAAACCTCTTATACCTTTTTCATTATTTTCAATTGATCCAATTTCAGGAAACTCTGATAAAACATCTAAAAAATCATACACCTTTTTGACAAAATTCTTTGTTACTTGTTCACTCCAATTTGTCATTAAATACTCAAGAATTTTATCAAATTTTCTATCAGCTCTTTTTGACCACTTTATGTTTAAAGCCATTTACGATGCTTTTTTCTCATTACGTCATTATCAATCAAATTATCAGGGTTCTCGCTCTCTTCAAAGGCGATCAATAATTCCTCTTGCTCTTTTTTGTCCAACCGTCCCCACAATTGTCCATCTTTTGTTACTGTCTTTGATTTAATAATATCGTAAAAACTCACTAAAATGTTCTCATTGTCAATACTATCAATCAAATTATGAAAATCCTTTTTTAATTCTGTCGTATTCATAATTTTAATCTTTTTACAAATTTACTGATTTTATCAATTATATCCAGTTTTTTTCAATGTGCCCTACCATCTTCTATACACGTTGTGTTTATGCATATGATATCTCAATTTGTTTTTTCGCGTAACTGCCTGATGTAACGACACCATACAAAGTTCGGCTTTTGCTTTTTGTGCCAACAACCCTCCTTTATTTATTTTGCTTTAAATTTCCAAATACGATTCCACTAAAGTAATCTATTGATCCTAATGACAGTTAAAAAAAATCATTTCCATCTAGCTTCATGTTCAAAAAAAATTCCGTTATGCCGACAGGTCCTCTGTAAGGAGCGGCACATACCAATTAGAATTGATAGAATGCCTGTGCCAGAACGGGGTATGTATTTTTATGAAGAAGTTCAGTTTCTACTTATCAGCATAATGGTCATTATATCAATAATATACCTATTTATAAACGACTATAACCATTTAAACTCGTAAATAAATGGTTATTAACCGAATAAAATTTGATGGAGGTAGTATTTTAGCTCCATCAATTGTTAGTTAAACCCATTATTTAACCTTTAAATTTTACTGTTATGTCAACATTGAGAAATTCCGTACAACTGATTGGCCGTTTGGGCAACGATCCTGAGATCAACAATTATGGCGAAAACAAAACCAAGGCACGCTTTTCCGTAGCCACGTCCGATTATTACACCGACAAAAACGGACAGCGCGTGGAGGACACCCAATGGCACAATGTAGTGGCCTGGGGACCCGTGGCACAGATCGCCGAGAAATACCTGAAAAAAGGCCACGAAACAGCCATCCTGGGTAAATTAACCCACAGTGATTATACCGATAAAGAAGGCCAAAAGCACTATGTTACTGAGGTGGTGGCTTCCGAAATTTTGCTGCTTGAAAAGAAAAAGTAGTTTTAAGCCTGTTTGAACGAGCCATGGTTCATTTATTCATGGCTCGTTTCAGCTACTTCGGTGTAGTGAAAAAAGCTAAAATTGACTTTCCCGTATTTGCGGAGTGAATGAAAATAGGGGCTTTCCGAAAAATTCACTGATTTTGGATGTTCAATAATGAGCCAGCCATCTGGTTTAAGTCGGTTGTGTTTAAAAACCAATTGTTGAATTTCAGGAATATTGTCCAGGGCGTAAGGTGGGTCTGCAAATATCACATCATAAACCTGGGTTCCGGTCTTCAAAAACCGGAACACGTCTGACTGAATCACTGTAAGCTGATTCATTTCAAAATCGTGGGCAGTCTGACGGATGAATTTAACACAGGCAAAATGCTGCTCAACGGCCAACACTTTTTCTGCACCGCGCGACACAAATTCATAGGCAATATTGCCAGTCCCGCTAAAGAGGTCAGCAACGGTCTTATCATTCAAATTAACGATATTGCCAAGGATATTGAAAAGGCTTTCCTTCGCCAAATCGGTGGTCGGCCGAACGGGCAGGTTTTTTGGCGGCGTTATGATCCGGCGTTTAAACGTTCCACCAACTATTCGCATAACATGCTGTTAAAATGAACATAATAGTGGTGTGTGTTGACCTGATCAAGCAAATAGGAATATTGAAAGTTTTTGTTCTTCTCGATAAACTTAAAATGTTTGATATACCTGAAAATCATGTCGTAATTGGGACTTGTTTTATCGATTTTCCCCATCATGATCAGGTTAACATTTTCCGGGTTTAATGAAAGCTGCTCGATGCTGAGCAACAGGAAGTAAATAAAATCTTCCTTGGTATTGAATAAAAACTGGTTATAAAAATGGAGTGTTTTTTGGTTGAAATGTACCAGATCGAAGCTGTTATCCTGTACATTGATAAACAGGGTGTTGACATCGAGTTTATTTTTGAAATTGGCTGAAAGACCTTCAATCATGGCCGTTGAAAAATGCAATATACGCGCATTGGCCCAAAAATCTTTTACCTTTTCCACAAGCGGGTTTGACGCGTAATACACCATGCAGGCTCCAATGTTCTTCAATTGATCGTATACGATACGCGAGTTCTCCTGAAAAGGATGATTAAATCCAAGGTATAGGTTTTTGTGGTTTTGATCGAATAAGGGCTGAGGAACCAGCGTTGCATACCTGTTCTGAATCAGCACGGTAACTTCCTTAAATGGAAATGCAAACCAGGGTTGTTGATTTAGAATTTGTCCGAAAAGTGACGGTAGCTGTGCGTAATTGTCAACGTTCGGAAAATGATAGGATTGAAGCCCGATAAATTTGTTCTTGTCTGGATTAAAGATAGAAAAAACAAGTCCATGCAAGTCGATCTGCATGGACAAACTATAATTTCTAGTATTCGACTCTTTAAAAGACTTGTCGAGATGGTTGATATAGGGTGTTAACCGGATAGACATCAAGAAAATCCGTTATTCCCAATTCCCATCTGTTGAAGGTTCGACTAATGATCCAACTTTAAGTCCGGGATATTTATCGATGTCCTCAAATTTAGCATTCAGGTTAATAATGGACTGCTCATCCATACCTTTAAGGTAAGCAGTAAATGGCGCTTTTGCCTCAAATACATGTACTTTTACTCCCCCTCTTTCGGTGGTATCGGCTTTCATTTCAAAAAACTCTCCACCTGAATAAGGAATGGTTTTGAAGGTGGTAAATGAGAAATTCTTGATTTTGCTAAATAGGGAGTCGGCTACATTAATGAATCCAACTGTATCGCTAATTGTTCGCGTGTAGGTGGTGTCAGTTGGATCAGGAATGATTTTAACCACCGGTATTTCAGCGACTTTCAAAAAGCTGATCAGCGTATCAAAACTCGTGGCATAGCTGCCTTTAAGTTGTTTATAAATCACCTGTGAGCTCCTGATATCTTTTAATTTTTGAATCACCATTTTTTCGCGGGAAGATTTTTCTTTTTTAAACCTAACTGGTTCCATGATGCTTTCATAAACCAGATAACCTAACCCAATAATGATTACAGCTAAAATTACTTGAACAATCTTTTTCATATAATTAAATAATTTGATAGCAAAAATAGATATTAAAACGGAATAGGTGGATATTTCGTGTTAATAATTTTAAACTTTTATATGTTTAAGTTATCTGATCACCTCATTTAACGCACACGGCCTTAACCAATCAATTGATTGAACTTCGGGATTTCGTTTAAAAACAAGAAGGTTTCATTTTGATGATCAATCTTACAGCAATAATGTTGAGCGCCATTGCTGATGACCAAATAGTTTACTTTAAGGTTAAGGTTATAGCGTCCGGCCTGTTCCATGGTTTTTTGAGAAAGTGCTATGGTCGGGGCTTTAAACTCAATCAACATCACGGGGACTCGAAGTTGATTGTACACCACTGCATCAAATCGTTTCGACAGTCGATTAACCAGAATTAATTTCTCCACAGCGATGAGCGACTGCGGATACCCTTTTTCTGTTACCAGGTAGTTTAAAAACTGCTGACGAACCCATTCCTCAGGAGTTAAGGCTACGAATTTTTTTCTCCAATAGTCAAAAATTTCTTCCTTGCCCTCCTGATTGGTACGGATATTAAACTTGATTTCATTCAACGCCATAATCCCTCTCTTTGCTCTTAATTCGATGTAAAACTAGATTAAAAATTGTAATTTTGCCTAAAAGTATCATATGATTGAAAAACAGGAAATCGTAGAGAACTGGTTACCAAGATATACGGGTTTACATTTAGGTGGATTTGGTAAATATATACTGCTCACAAACTTTAAGCAGTACCTCGAACTTTTTGCCAAATGGAATGGTGTGAATATAGTGGATGATAAAAGTCCCATGCCGTGTGCCACTTCTGGTGATATCACCATGATTAACTTTGGTTTTGGAAGCGCTAATGCTGCCACCATCATGGATTTATTAAGTGGTATTGAGCCACATGCCGTTTTGTTTCTGGGCAAATGCGGCGGTTTGAAAAGGAAAAACGAAGTGGGCGACCTGATCTTACCCATTGCAGCCATCAGGGGTGATGGAACCTCCGATGATTACCTGCCGTCAAAAGTGCCGGCACTCCCGGCATTTAGCCTGCAAAAAGCCATCTCGACAACCATCCGTGAATTTAAACGCGATTATTGGACAGGTACAGTTTATACAACCAACCGCAGGGTTTGGGAACATGACGAAAAATTTAAAAAATACCTCCGCAAAACACGGTCGATGGCAGTGGATATGGAAACAGCTACCATTTTTACCGTAGGTTTTGTAAATGAAATTCCCACGGGAGCCTTACTTCTTGTCACCGATCAACCCATGATACCTGAAGGGGTAAAAACGATGGAAAGTGATAAAAAAGTGAACGAAAACTGGGTGGAAGACCACATTCGGATTGGTATCGAATCGCTTAAACAACTTATTAATGATGGCGTTACTGTAAAACACTTGAAATTCTAGCCTTGAAATACGACGAGATCATTCGGAATATCGATCATAAAATCTTTGCCCCGGTTTATTTTTTGCATGGTGAAGAAGCCTGGTACATCGATCAGCTCACAAATCTGATTGAGAACAATGTGCTCGATGAGGGTTTGCGCGACTTCAATCAAAAGGTTGCCTATGGATACGACCTTTCAGCCAGGGAAATTGTTGACATAGCCCGTCAGTTTCCGATGATGGGTAATTTTCAGGTGGTGATTATAAAAGAAGCACAGGAACTAAAGTCATGGGATGAAATTGAAACTTACCTCGATAATCCGCTTAAAACGACCATTTTAGTGCTTGCTCATAAACATAAAAAAATAGACAAACGAAAGACTTTTTATAAAAAAATAAATGCTTCTGCACATGCAGTTGTTTTTGAGTCGGAAAAAATAAAAGAAGCCAAGGTGCCTGATTTCATCCGCGGGCTCATCAAGCAGAAAGGGTATGATGTGCATACTGCGGCCATGCAGCTGTTGGCAGAATATCTTGGTAACGATTTGAGTAAAATCAATAATGAAATTCAAAAACTCATCATCAGCATTCCTCCCGGGTCGCTTATTACCGAAGACCACATTGAGCAAAATATTGGTATCAGCAAGGACTTCAATATCTTCGAGTTACAGAAAGCGCTCATCCAACGTGATGCACTAAAAGCACAGCGTATAGTGAATTATTTTGAGTCAAATCCAAAGGAAAACCCGTTGCGGATGCTTACCGTGATGCTACATAATTACTTTATTAAGGTATTCCTTTATGCACAGCTTCACGGACAGCCACAAAACGCAATTGCTTCTGAATTAGGCATTCCTCCATTTGCAGTTTCGGAATACGCAAGTGCAGCCAGGGTTTTTACTCCCACCAAAGTGAAACAAATACTCAGCTCCATCCGGCAGCTCGATCTGAAGAGCAAGGGTGTCGACAGTACCGATTCGTCAGGCTACAACGATCTAAGGGTGCTGATTTACAAAATAATAAACTGATAGTGTTATTTAGTTATTCTAAAACAAGAAACCAGACAAACCCATAAGGTTCCAATACAATTTGATTGTCGGGGTCTTCCACACGCATTCCTTTTGGAAAAAGAATGGCCATGTCCTTTTCCGGAATGGGGTTCTTTAGTTTTATTAATTTATCTGATAAGTTATTAATAATGAGCAGTTGTTCCTTATGGTAAGTCCGGTAATAGGCCAACACCCCGGGGCAATCATGTCCTTCATGGTTTTGTAAATCGACAAATTGTGTATCGCCACGACCAAAGGCTTTTTGTTTTTTTCGGTTATTCAACATGCCGAAAATTAATTCAAAAACCCTAAAATGAAAATTGTTTTCATCCGACAAGTCTGCTTCCAACTGATCCCAATCGATACGTCCACGAACAAGAAAGCGGGTATCGTCTTTACCTGTAAGCCTGATTTGTTCATTATAATAGGTCTCATCGTTCAATTTCCCAAACTCATCGCCATAATATATCACCGGGGTTCCTGTTAATGTAAGCATCAGCGAATAACTCAGCGCAATTTTGTCAGGGTTCCGTTGCATCAACTCCGACAGGCGTGCCGATATTCCTTCTCCCAGGCGAAAATCCCATTTTGGATCGAGACAATACCGGGAATGAATATATTGCCGGTCTTCTTCGCTTACATAAACCAACTCCAGGCTGAGTTCATCGTGCACACGCAAAAAGGTCATCCATTGGTTCTCCTCATTTATTTCAGGTGTAACCTCGCTGCTCAGCGTTTGTTTTATTGGTGTACCATTTTGCATGGCAATGGCCTTAAACATCATGGGCATCAACGGAAAGTGATAGGCTGCATGGCATTCGTCACCGCTCCCTAAATATTTAACCACTTCCTTGGGTTGCTGGCACGCTTCAGCCAAAAGCAAGGTGCCGGGTTTAACATAATCCAATACTGCCCTGAAAAATTTTACAATAACATGGGTGTTGTCCAGATTCTCACAACTTGTGTGGTCTTCTTTCCAAAGGTAAGGGATGGCGTCGGCACGGAACCCGTCAGCACCCATCTCTTGCCAATACAGGAGATTCCTGGTCATGGCCAGCAGCACTTCGGGATTGCGGTAGTTTAAATCGGGTTGAAAACTAAAAAATCGGTGAAAATAGTATCGATCGCCCAGCTTTTCCCAGTTAGAGTCTTCGATGCCTTTGAACAGAAGCCTTGCTTCCAGGTACTTATCTGGTTGGTCGCGCCAGATATAGTAATCACTAAAACTATTGGGAGTGGTTTTTTGCGATTCAATAAACCACGGATTTTGATCGGAAGTATGATTGATGGCCACATCAAAAATCACCTTAATATGGTGGTTGTGTGCAGCCTTTAAAAACCCCTTAAAAGCAATGGCTTGTTCTTCTTTAGAAGCCGATTCGGACATGCCAAGCAAATCGGGTCTTATGCGATCGTAGTTTTTAATATCAAACCCGGCATCTCGCATAGGCGAATCCAGTATGGGCAACAACCATAAACAGGTGATGCCCAGATCTTGCAAATAGTCCATCTTATCGATCAACCCATCGAAATTGTTATTGAACAAATCCACGTAAAGTGCATATACTGTAGCATCCTTATACCAATCCTGGGCCTCGTCTGAGGCAACACCAGGGGTTAGCCCTGATAAAAATTCTTCAAGTCGGGTAAGTGGAGTCTCAGGATAAAGTGTTTGCCAATATTTGACTAGTATGGATTTATTGGTCATTGGATGATTTTTTTATAGGCAAATGTACTTCGTTTTGTCATTTGGCCTGCCCCTGGCAAGCTATTGAATTGGTTATAAAATAATGGTTATTCCTGGATAGAATGATTTACTTTAAATCAATCGTTTGCAGGACCTATTTCATTTAGGTTAAAATGAGCAGTTTTTTTAATGAATTCCCTATTTTCGTTGTCAATCATTTTAGGAAGTCGTTATGCAATGAATAATTGGATTATTTTTGGGTATTTATCCATAGAAGCAATTGATATGCGTTGTTCTTTTATTAAAATCCATTCAAAACAATTCACACCCTGGCTGCTTGCTATATTCCTGATTTCGGGGTTTACCGCACAAACTCAGAAAGTAGAATTAACCCGCATCGATCCTCCTTTTTGGTGGGCAGGCATGAATAACCCGAACCTGCAACTCATGGTGTATGGTGAGCAAATTTCGAAAACCATACCTGTTATTTCTTATGATGGAATACAGATCAGGGAATTAATTCATGTTGAGAGTCCAAATTATCTGTTTATCAATCTGTTGTTTTCACCAGAAGTAAAACCGGGTATGATGAACATCGAATTTCAGGAAAATGGCAACACTAAAGCTTCCTGCCGGTATGAAATAAAACAAAGGAAAACCGATCCAACCCGGTTTCATGGATTTGATAACTCGGATGTCATCTATCTGTTGATGCCCGACAGGTTTGCCAATGGCGATCCATCAAACGATGATGCTCCCGGCATGACAGAAAAGGCCGACCGGAAAAACCCGAACGGTCGTCATGGAGGTGATATCAAAGGAATTACAAACCATTTCGATTATTTAAACGAATTGGGCGTAACGGCCATCTGGACGAATCCCATGCTTGAAAATAACATGCCCGCCTTTTCGTACCATGGCTATGCAATTACTGACCTTTATATGATCGATCCACGTTTTGGAACCAATCAGGATTACGTGAACATGGTAGACGAAGCGCACAAAAATGGACTCAAGGTACTCATGGACATGGTTTTTAACCACCTGGGAACCGAATATTACTGGAAAAACGATTTGCCCATGCAGGATTGGTACAACCAATGGCCCGAATTTACCCGTTCCAACTACCGGGGCGGAGTGGTTTCGGATCCGCATGCCGCCAAAGCCGATTATGATATCATGGTGAGGGGCTGGTTCGATACTTCCATGGCCGATCTCAATCAACATAACCACCTGTTGGCGGAGTTTCTCATTACAAACAGTATTTGGTGGATTGAATACGCCGGGTTGGATGGCATCCGTCAGGATACCTATCCCTATCCATATAGCGATTTCATGGCACTCTGGATGAAAAGACTCCTGGAGGAATATCCGTACTACAATGTGGTAGGCGAAGTATGGCTGAGTGACCCCCAGTCCGTGGCTTACTGGGAGAACAATATCATCAATAAGGATGGATATCGTTCTAATTTGACCAATGTGTTTGATTTTCCATTGATGCAGGCCATCAGCAGTGCTTTTAATGAAGAAGAAGGTTGGGATAAGGGAGCAGCGAAACTATGGGATATCATTTCACAAGATTATGTGTACACCGATCCAATGCACTTGGTGACGTTTGCCGATAACCATGATGGCGACCGAATTTATTCGAAACTGGGAGAAGATGACAATAAATTTAAACTGGCCATGACCTTTCTGCTGACCACCCGTGGTATTCCTCAATTATACTATGGATCAGAAATAATGATGACCGGAAAAGAACATAAAGGCCATGGTGACATCCGCAAAGATTTTCCGGGTGGTTGGAGTGACGACACCAGCAATGCCTTTACACGTGAAGGAAGAACCCGGGAGCAAAATAACGCGTTTGATTTTATGAAGAAGCTCTTGCATTGGCGACAAACAAATACCGCCGTCCAATCAGGTAAATTAACCCACTACATTCCTGAAAATGGAATTTATGTTTATTTCCGTTACAACGATGAAGGCTCTGTGATGGTGATGCTTAACAACACCAATGAGGAAAAAACAGTTGATTTATCAAGATTTTCTGAAAACCTGCATGGCTATTCCAAAGGAAGAAGCGTCCTCGACCGGACAGGTTTCGATCAGTTGACAGAAATAAAAATTTCTCCCAAATCACCTTTGATAGTTGAATTGTTAAAATAAATGTATTTGAAATAAATTGTTCATGAAAGTTATAAGTAACCTGTTTCTTTGTATTGCCGGCCTGTTCATTTTTATTCAAACGGGCTTTTCGCAAGTAGCCTGGTTCATCCCAGATAACCCGCCACCAAATAAGATGGCAATACTGACTTTTAATGCCAAAGCCGGGAATGGCGCTTTGGCAGGTTATCAGGGTGATGTGTACTTCCATACCGGAGTGATTACCAACAAAAGCATCGATGGCGGCGATTGGAAACATGTGGTAGGAAACTGGGGTGAAGCAGATTCCCGTGTAAAGATGACCTCGCTGGGCGATGATCTCTATCAGGTTAAATTTGTAATCAACGATTTTTATGGATTACAACCTGATGAAATTCCACAACAACTTGCTTTTGTCTTCAGAAGCGAAAATGGATCGCATGTGGGGAAAACCAAAACCAACGAAGATATTTTCATTCCCGTAAACGGGTATGTTCTTCCTGTAAAGGAAGCTCCCGAATATGTTTTTGAAAAAAGGGAATATGTGTCGCACTCTCTTTTTGAGCATGTGCTGAAAGTGTTGACCAACCATGGATTAATTACCATTGAGCCGTATAACTCCACCACCATTAAAGTGCAGCATTTTCCAAACAGCGTCGGAGCTAGCTCACCTTCCGATGCGGTTATTCTGGCACCTCAGCCTGTTCATTCCGTTGCCTCTTATGATGATGCCTGGGTAAAACTGATGACCGATTCGCTAACTGTGCTTGTTCATAAAAATCCTGTATACGTGGCCTTTGTGTATCACCACGACACCATCCTTCAGGAAGAAAAAGGATATTTCAGGCGTGATGATTCGGATGGACTTCGATTTAAAATGGCTGATCACGAACGCTTTTTTGGATTGGGTGAGCGTGCCAATGCACTCAACCTCAGGGGCTCGCGTTACAACTTATACAACCGGCCCAAATACGGATACGAAATCGGTGCTAAAAACCTGAATTACTCCATCCCATTGGTTGTTTCAACCAACCATTATTTGATGTTGTTTGATAATCCTCAGAAAGGATATGCCGATTTGGGCGAAACTGAGCCCGGCATTATGGAATGGGGAGCCATCGGCGGCCCGATGCAGTATTATCTGGTGGTGGGTTTCGACTTCAAAACCATCTCGCATGAATATGCCACCTTAACAGGGTTTCAGCCACTTCCTCCCTTTTGGGCATTGGGAAATCTGCAATCGCGTATGGGCTACAAATCTCAGGTGGAAACCGACTCCATCGTACATTTAATGCAAAAAGAAGATTTTCCAATCGATGCCGTTATCCTGGATTTTTATTGGTTTGGCGACAGCATCATGGGTACCCTGGGCCGGTTAAACTGGTACAAGCCAAATTGGCCCGATCCCAAACAAATGATAGATGGCTTTAAACTCTGGGGAATAAAAACAATCCTCATTACCGAGCCTTACATCATCGATACCCTTAAGAATTTTAGAATCACCAGTGAGATGGGATTGCTGGCCAGGGACAGCACCGGCAGTACCTATGTGAACGATCAGTTTTATTTTGGTCCTGCCGGACTGATCGACATTTTTAATCCACGGGCCGCTGATTGGTTTTGGAAACAATACAAACCCCAGATAGAAATGGGTGTTGCAGGTTGGTGGGGCGATTTGGGTGAACCTGAAAATCATCCTGCCGATCAGTATCATGTAGTTGGCAAAGCCGATGAAGTTCATAATATTTATGGTCATTACTGGCATAAAATGCTTTTTGAGCATTATCGTGCAGAATACCCTGAAAGGAGGCTTTTCAATCTCAACAGAGCCGGCTATGCCGGATCGCAGCGCTACAGTATTTTTCCCTGGACGGGAGATGTATCGCGCAGTTGGGGAGGCTTGCAGGCACAGCTTCCATTGATGATACACATGAGTTTGAGCGGACTGCCTTTTATCCATTCCGATGCAGGTGGATTTGCACAAGGAACCCGTGATGATGTTTTGTATACCAGGTGGTTACAGATGGCTTGTTTTTCTCCTATCCTGCGGCCGCATGGTTCCGGCATTCCTTCGGAACCAGTTTACTTTAACGACACCACCCGTCAGGTGGTACGCGATTTTATGCATTTGCGATATAGCTTATTGCCCTATATCTACACGCTTACCTTCGAAAGCCATACATTGGGTTATCCTGTTGTTCGACCCTTATTTTATGAGTTTCCGGGAGATACCAATGCCTACAATATAGAGGATGAGTATTTGTTTGGGCCTGATTTCCTGATAGCACCCATCCTGAAACCAGATTTAAAAACCAGACAGGTGTACTTGCCAGAGGGCGATTTCTGGTATGATTTCTGGTTCAATTTACGTGTTAATGGCGGGCAAAGTATCGATGTTCCTGTTGATATTCAAACCATTCCCATCTTCGTCAGGGCAGGATCGTTTATCACCAAAGCCTCACCGGTGAATACAACCAACGACATTTGTACGCAATACCTGGAGGTAGATTATTATCTGAATTCGTATGCAAACATGGATTCCGGATTTGTGTATTTGGATGATGGAGCGCTTTTCGGTGCTTATGAAAAAGGAGAATATCACCTGATGAAATTCAGGGCGAATCAGCAACAAAATGGTGAGTTACTTGAATTTACAGTTTATTCTAAAGGAAAAGGCTACTACAATGAACCTCCCGAATATCATTTAACCCTGAGGGTGATCGGTGGCGAAAAAGAATACCAATCGATAACCCTTGAACAAAAACTTGAAGACGGAACCATTGAGATGGTAGAAATACCAAAAGATCAAATCCAAATAACCAACGAAGGTCCGATGATTTCCTTTACCTGGGGAAGTGATCCTGTGACAATTCGCCTGAAAAAATAGAAACCAACTTTATAGAACATGAAAAATATTTTTTTTATCCGGACAGCAATGGCTACAATTGCAATTTCTACGATGATGTTGCCAGGATGTCAGAACCAAACTCAACAGGTGCAAGAACCACCTAAGGGCGATACCGTACTAACCCATGTTGATTGGAGTAAAAGTGCGAACATTTATGAGGTAAACCTTCGGCAACACACCATGGAAGGGACCATTAAAGCGTTTCAGGCTGATCTTCCCAGGTTGAAAGCCATGGGCGTGGATATCCTGTGGTTAATGCCAATTTTCCCAATCGGTAAGGAAAACCGAAAAGGATCGATGGGAAGTTATTATGCCGTAGCTGATTACACAAAAGTGAATCCCGAATTTGGAACATTGGCAGACATCAAGTCACTTGTTGATGAAGCCCACCATCTGGGGATGTTTGTTATTTTAGATTGGGTAGCAAACCACAGTGCCTGGGATCACCCCTGGGCGAAAAACCACCCTGAGTGGTATAAACATGACTCAACAGGAGCCTTTGTTTCACCCTTCGACTGGACAGATGTAATTGCTTTTGATTACGAGAACCCCGAATTGCGCGACTCGATGATTAGCGCGTTAAAATTTTGGGTTAAGGAAGCTGATGTCGATGGGTTTAGGTGTGATGTGGCAGGTTTGGTTCCTGTGGATTTCTGGAATGAGACCCGCTTTCAGCTTGAACAACTAAAACCAGTATTTATGCTGGCCGAAAACGAAGATGTACCTGCCTTGATGAAAAGAGCCTTTGATATGAACTATTCCTGGAATTTTCATCACATCATGAACCAGATTGCCCAGGGCAAAAAGCCCGCTTCCGAGGTGTGGAAATATGTTAAATCCATGGATACCTTGCACCCCGATGCTTACCACATGCTGTTTATCACCAACCACGATGAAAATTCGTGGAATGGAACGGTTGGTGAAAGAATGGGTGACGCGGGTGATGCCATGGCAGTACTTACTTATACATTTCTGGGAATGCCTTTAATATATAGCGGCCAGGAGGCCGGATTAGACAAGCGGTTGCGGTTTTTCGAAAAGGATACCATTGACTGGAGAAACATTAAAAAAGAAGCCTTTTATACAACGCTAAATCACCTTAAACATAACAATAAAGCACTATGGAATGGTAAAGAGGGAGGTGAAATAATCGCCTTAACCGACAGGAAGGATACGACCATGCTGGCTTTTTTAAGAGAAACAAAAGACAATAAAGTGGTTGTTGTAATGAACCTGAGCGATCTGCCTCAGAAATTTTCGCTTGAACCAGACAGCACTTCAGGAATGTTTTCTAATGCCTTTACAGGAGAAACCATCGACTTGTCGGAAAATCAGTTATTCGACTTAACTCCATGGGGTTATCTCGTATTTGTTTCAAAGGAATAAAACATTTTTGTGATGTCAGTAAATTGCTGACATGGATTTGTTATATTTGTTGGCCGGGTAAAAGGACAATTTCAGCAATTTATTTTTCCGGGCATTTCTTAATAAAACGCCTTATATTACTGAAAACTATTGTAAATAAAGGAGCCCACAAATTGCCTACACACTGAAAAAGTTATGGTTGCTGAGAAATAGTTTTTTTATCGCATAAGGACGATGAGTTTAATTTGATCAAATAATTGATATGAAACGACAAGTAACCATTAAAGATATCGCTGAAAAACTCAGTATTTCAACGTCTACGGTTTCACGAGCGTTAAAAGACCATCCTGATATCAGCAAGAAAACGCGCCAGGCTGTTCAGGAACTGTCCAAGTTGCTTGGGTATAAACCAAATCTTATCGCCCTCAACCTTAAAAACAGTCGGACCAATACTATAGGTCTCATAGTACCTGAGATACAGCACTACTTTTTCTCGACCATTATCAACGGGATTGAGGAGGTGGCCTATCAAAATAACTACAATGTATTGGTGGTGCAATCCAACGAATCGTATCTGAGGGAGGTGCTTAACACCCAAACTCTGTTAGCCAACCGGGTAGATGGAATGTTGGTGTCGTTTTCGAAAGAAACCAAGGATTTTACTCATTTTCAGCAGGTAATAGATAATGAAATCCCAATGGTTTTTTACGATCGTGTTCTAGATGACTTCCATGCCGATTCGGTGATGGTGGATGATTATTCAGGTGCTTATAATGCAGTTACTCACCTGATTAGCAGGGGGTGTAAGCGAATTGCCTGTTATACTTCCCCTCAACATCTCATGCTAAGTCAAAAGCGGCTTGAAGGTTATAAAAATGCCCTTTTACATCACGATATGCTGTATGATAATAATTTGGTGTATGCTTGCGATACACGAGACGCAGCCATGAAAATTTCGGCCAGTATCCTCAAAAAAGTGGATCGTCCTGATGGGATATTTGCGGTAAACGATATGACGGCTGTTGGTGTGATCAAGATGGCAAAAAAGATGGGTATCCGCATTCCCGAAGACCTGAAGATTGTAGGATTCGAAAATAGTAAAAGCGCCGAAATCTGTGACCCTGAATTGTCTTCTGTCGATCAGTTTGGATTTGAACTTGGACGAAAGGCCACGAGTATCTTGCTCGAGCGTATAAAAAGCAACACATTTGACTATGAACCCATTAAGCACGTCTTAAAAACAAAGTTGATTATCCGGGAATCCAGCTAGATGAAATTGTTGTCGTGCCTGTTGTATCAAGTATTTATTTAGGTAACCAAGTTGAAAAAATAATTAAAAAAAAGCCGGCAGATCAATCTGCCGGCTTTTTTTGATGGTAATTTATCCGGTAATAAGAACGGGTTTCTTAAAACACTCTTTCACCTTAATATCCTGTATTTTGAACCAGGTTTGGGTTAACATCAATTTGAGCTTGTGGAATCAACCAAATAGTAGTGTAGGTAGCTGACTGTTCGGGTTTTTCCCAACGGATATTTCCATAGGTACCAAATCTGATCATATCCGTTCGCCGATAACCTTCGGCAAACAATTCCCTTGCCCGCTCATCCAACAGAGATTCCATGGTAACTTCGGTGGCCGGGATAACTCCTGCCCTTGTCCTTACCTGATTTACATACTCAAGTGCTCCCCCGGCATCGCCGGTGCGAAGAAGAAGCTCCGCCTTCATCAGCAGTATGTCGGCATATCTGAAAATAGGTACATCGTTACTTGTATATCGGTCGCTGCCAACGATAAAAGGATATTTCGCTACCCTGGCACCTGCCTGGCGCAAACATTTGGACTCAAGCATGTTAATTTTAGGTGTTAAATTAAGCGGGGCACCATCAGGATCCCTGTAAGTCGGGTCTGCCGGATTAAATTTCTCGAAACTCGGATCTTCAACACGGGTTCCATCATCAAAGTGCTGGAAACCAAACAAAACGCTGTTTCTACGCACATCGTTTGTATCGGTATCGAACAAGTGGAAGAAGCTTTCCTGGGCACATATCCCGTTCCAGGTAGCATCTTCAAACTGGTATTTTGCGGCCAGGTTGTATTGAAGTGTAAACAAGTGAACTTCAAATGCCGCGGCATCAACCTTATCGAAATGCAGACCAAATATATACTCGGGTGAGGTGGTTGCATTTTCTCTGAAATTCGAGAAAAAATCGGATGAAAGGCTGTAACCACCCGTCATGACAGAATCTACTGCAGCCATCGCCTTATCCCATTGGGGAGTCCCTGTGTACACTTCGGCATTAATATACAGGTTGGCGAGCATGGTCTGGGCAACATAATAATTCACCCGTCCAAAATAATCAAGACCGGTACTTTTCGATAAATAAGGCATTACGGCAAGCAGCTCCTTTTCAATAAAGTCGTAAACTTCTTGTCGGGATTTTGTTTCCGGCTTAAAGTCAGCAGGTACATCAAAACTGTCCACGATAGGTACATTTCCATAAATATCAACCAGCCACCAGTAATAAAAGACACTAAGTCCTTTGAGTTCAACAATTGCAGGTGCCGTATCTACACCTTCAAGGGCTTCGAAAGTAAGAATTAAACGGTTACATGTATTTATTCCAAAATACAGTATATTCCATGCTCTTGCCACGTATCCTTCGGTTGGTGTCCATTGTTGACGGTGATATCTGATCCATTCACCTCCATCGTACCAGTCTCCACCTCTTTGTGGAACAACCAACAGGTCGGTGCCGGCATCCATGCCAACCACACCATATTTGTGTCCTACCAACTGGTAAAGATTTGTATAGGCTACCCCGAATCCGTAAATTAAATTTTCAGAGTCGTCAAAAAGGATATCCCCATTGAGGTCAGAATAAACCCTTTCGTCCAATTTGGTGCACGATTTGTTGCGAACCAACAATAAGTGCAGCCACCAGGACTAATTTAATAGTAAAAAATATATTTTTCATCTCTTGATCTGATTTTAATAGTTAAAAAGTAACATTTACATTCAAGGTAAAGCTGCGGGTGGTGAAATAGGTATTTTCCCTGTCGATTCCGGATGCCAATGGATTGTTATTGTCATAGGCATCGCCATACCTGACTTCGGGACTTAAACCTGAGTAGTTGGTGATGGTAAACAGGTTTTGCCCTGAGATATAAGCCCTTACCTTACTCACGTATTTACTTTTAGGGAAATGGAAGTTATACCCGATGACGAAATTATCGAGTTTGACGAAATCGGCTTTTTCCACATGTACGTCTGAGTAGATTGGCCCATCGGTGGCATCTGCAAAATCAAGGGTTTGATTCATACCGTTTTGGATGCCAATTACATTGGGATTGCCATACCGGGCGTTGTTAACATTAATCAAATAATGTCCAAACACACCATGAAGGAAAAAACTAATATCCAGGTTTCCAAAAGTAAAAGAGTTGTTACAGCCAAATTGGAATTTAGGTAAGCCATTCCCCACATTTTGAAAATCTTCAAGCTTAGGGTTCGAAGTAATTCCGGTTGAATCAGTAATTGAAACGTACTGCATGACACCGGCAGTATCTAATCCGATATAAACCGGGGCAATAATCTGGCCGATCACCTCCCCTTTAGTAGCCAGTATCGTTCTGATTCCGGTATAGTATGGTGCCCTAAGGTCACCAAGGTATAATGTACCTTCTGAGGTTGTCAAATCACTGGTTATTTTCACCAGTTTGGTATCAAAATATTTAGTGAAATTTAGATCGGTATTCCAACTGAATTTTTTGGTTTGAATGGCTTTGATATTAAAAGCAAACTCAAGCCCTGAGTTATCCAACTCACCAAGGTTAAGCCACATCCGGTCAGAGGGATACGGAGGAACACGCACTTGTGCGTAAAGAATAAGACCAGAACTCACACTGTGGTAATAGTCTATCGAACCACCAATTCTGTAATTCAACAGGAAAAAGTCAACCCCAATGTTGGTTTCTTTCTTGACCTCCCACTTCAAATCAGGATTAAGGTTTCTGATGGGTGCGTATGCCAGAATGAATCCTCCATTATAAAAGAATTTTTCGTTCGAAACATTGTACAGGTTATTTGACAAATACGGATTGGGGGGCAGGTTTCCTGTAGTTCCATAACCACCTCTGATTTTCAAATGATTAATTGTGCCAAGGTCGAATATTTTTGCAAAATCTAAACCGGCACTTAATCCACCAAAGTTGCCCCATTTGTTATTTTCACCAAACATGGATGAACCATCACGCCTGATATTGGCAGTTAAAAAGACAACTTCATGACAGTTGGCTGAAATACGTCCGAAAAAACCAACCAGTCGTGAGCTTTCTTTACAGGTAGGCCTTATTGGCGAAATGACCAGCTGGACTGACGATGTGATGATGACCCGCGACATGGCAAATCCTGACTTGTTTATCGGATTCATTTCTGTTGATACGACAATGGATGGTGATGCAAGCGGATTTGTTGACATGAAGTTCCGCGCTAACCACGACTGGGCAATCAATTAGGGCAGTGCCGATTTCCCAACTGGTATTGCTGTTCAGGATGGAGTCAATATCCCCGGTTCCTTATGGAACTTATGCTGTTGATTTTAATTGTGACTCAGGTTATTGGATGACGCGTAGCATTGACAATCCGGATGCATGGAATGTGATTCTCACACTCAACGATGCCATGGATGGTAACGCCGATGGTATTATTGAACTTAAATTCCGTGCCAACTCAGATTGGGGAACCAACTGGGGCGGTGACGGTTTCCCAACAGGAGTTGATGTGACAGATGCAGATGTTACTGCCGGCGATATCGTTGAAGTCTTCTTCGATGGAAACAAATCAGGTGGCGCCTATGATGCTTCTGATGTTCATGTAACTGTTACAAGCAATGGAACAGTTACTGTTGTTCAAGGTCCCACAGTTATTACTGTTCTATGGGCTTCGTATACAACAGAAGTAGGAATCCCTTTTGCTGCTCTTGGTGTAACCCCTGAAACAGGTGCACAGGCGGCGATTGATATTATGGTAGGCGAAGTGGACTATCGCCTGGTTTGGAACGGTGGTATGCAAGACTATACGGAGACCTCCTCATTCGGCGACCTTAATTATGGAGTACTTAGCTGTGGTTGTATCAGCGTTCATAACGCTACCATTGGAGATGTGATCCTCCGTAACCAGTTAGCTTTTGACAACACAACAACTTATGTTGGTACCTATCAACTCGATAACGCTTATGAAGTGGCTTTCCGCAAAGACGGTTCCAGCACGGTTAGCTGGAGCGCTAATACCTTCCTTACAGTTACAGCTACCCTTGGTGGTTCTATGATTCCAGCCACCACCGGACGTTACCGCATTACATTCGACTGTATTACAGGCCAATACACCTTTGGTGATGCACTTAGCGGCGATGCGGTTGCCATGTCAACCTATACTCCTGACCCACCTGTCATTGATGGAAATTTGAGTGAATATACCCTCGCATATGGAAGCGAAATCCTAGCTTCAGGTACAGGTTCAATTAACAATACGGTTACCTGGGGAACCTTGTGGGATGCTGATAATCTTTATATTGCTGCTCATGTTGTTGATGCCGTTGTTGAAGGAACAGGAAACCCATGGGACAATGATGCCGTTGAAATGTATGTTGAGGGTGATAACAGCAAAGATGGTACTTACAGCGCTGCCAGTTTCGATACCCAGTTGGTTATGGATGCTATTAATTTGGACTTGCTTTGGGCTAAAGCCGATGGTGTTCCAATTACTGATGAATCGTCAGTATGGCTTGCTACGAGCGATGGGTACTCCATCGAAATACGTCTTGGCTGGTCCAATTTGGATTTTGCTCCCGGAAAAGGCAGAACCATTGGTTGGAGCCTTGGCAATAACGACTCTGATTTGGGTGTAGGTCGTGATTATCAATCAGTATGGTATGGAAACGGAAACGACTGGAGCGACAACACGCAACTTGGCGATCTTGAACTTGCAGGTGACCCTTATTTTGTTGATGGCCTGGATGAGCATGTACTTTACAATGCCAACGTGATTCTTTATCCTAACCCAACAGCCGGAAATGTGAATATCCGCACAACAGGTGACGTTTTCAACACAAAAGCGGTCATTTTTATTTCTGACATCACCGGAAGATCCATTGCTACAACAACTGCCAGTTTCAATGGCTATAGCACTGTTCAACTTAATACAGGGGAGCTTACAAAAGGCATCTATTTTGTAAACATACTCAGTGAAGACGGAAAACGTGCAGTTAAAAAGCTCATTGTTCAATAGATTTTAACAAGTCATTTTCTTTTCAAAGCCTTCCCGCTTTCAACGGGAAGGCTTTTTTTTGTTTCGCAAGTTTCTATTCCTTTATCCTTGCTTAGGCAAATCAACAGTAGCACCTTTTTCAATATTAGCAAACGATTGCATCAGTTTGTTACATTTAACATTGGTTTGTAAAAGCTTTGGTAGCTTATTGTTTGCCAATCGCTGGTTTGTCTTGCCCTGGTTTATTATGTACCTTTGAAGACAATCAATTACAATATCATGAGAAAAATTTTCATTGCCCTTTTCCTTATTACAATTGGGCTTCCCAGCTTATATGCTCAACTAATAACTTCTGATCCGGCCTTTCCTACCGATGAGGATCAAGTGACGATCGTGTTCAATGCCCAGCTTGGTAACGGAGGTCTGGCTGGAACTACCGATGATGTTTATGCACATACCGGTGTGATAACCAACAACAGTTCTTCACCTTCCGACTGGAAATATGTAAAAGCCGGGTGGACAACCAACCTCCCTGAGTGTAAATTGTCGCCTGTTGGGGACGATCTCTGGCAATTGATTATTGGGCCATCCATTCGTGATTATTATGGAGTACCCGCGAACGAAACTATTTTGAAACTGGCTTTCGTGTTTAGAAATTCTGATGGATCGGCAACCGGGAAAACAGAGGATGGAGGCGATATCTTTTATGATGTCAGTATTGGAGGTGTCAATGTTTTGATTACCATGCCTTCCAACCGACCGTCAGTAGTTCAGCTAAACGATCAGGTGGAGGTATCCGGGAGCACCAGTGAGGCTGATTCCACCATTGTTTACCTGGATAACGTAAGAATTTATGCAGGTACCGGAACCAGCTTTTTTACGGCTTTTGTTGCCGATAGCTATGGAAAACACTGGATTAAGGCGGTTGCTAAAAGTGCTGCCAATACGGCTGCCGACAGTTTGTATATTTATGTACGAAAGCCTGCCGTTATTGAAGACAGGCCGGTCGGTATAGTCGATGGCATCAATTATGTGGATGAGAACACAGTTGTACTAAGCCTTTATGCTCCTGAAAAAGAATACATTTTCGCCATTGGCGATTTCAGCGATTGGGAACTGGAAGAAACCAACGAAATGAAAATCACGTCTGACGGAAAGCGTTTTTGGGTAGAACTAAGTGGCCTTGAAGTGGGGAAACCTTATATTTTTCAATACCTGATTGATGGAACCATACGCGTTGGCGATATTTACGCCGATCAGGTAAGCGATCCGTGGAACGATCAATACATTACGAATGCAACTTATCCAAACCTGATTGATTACCCTACCGGGAAAACATCCGGTATTGCTACCGTTTTTCAAACAGGTCAGCAGCCCTATCCATGGCAGGTCGAAACTTTTGCCACTCCTGATCCTGAAAAACTGATTGTTTACGAGTTGCTTGTCCGTGACTTTACTACCGCCCGTACATTCAAAAGTGTGATGGATACGATTGACTATCTGGCTCACCTTGGTATTAACGCTATTGAGCTAATGCCCGTGAGCGAATTTGAAGGAAACAACAGCTGGGGATACAATCCAAACTACTATTTTGCCGTGGATAAATACTATGGTCCAAAGGATGCTTTAAAAGCACTTATTGATGAATGTCATAAAAGGGGCATCGCTGTGTTGATGGATATGGTGCTAAACCACGCTTATGGAACATGTCCGTTGGCCATGATGTACTGGGATGGTGAAAACAACCGCCCTGCTGCCAACAATCCCTGGTTTAATGTTACCTCGCCCAATCCGACCTACAGTTGGGGAAGCGATTTCAACCATGAGAGCCAGGCGACTAAAGATTTTGTCGATCGCGTAAACAAATACTGGATTGAGGAATATAAAATAGATGGATTCCGGTTCGATTTTACCAAAGGATTTACCAATAAACCTGGGGAAGGCTGGGATTACGATCAGTCACGCATCAATATTCTCCAACGCATGGCCGGTGTGATTTGGAATGTAAAGGACGATGCACTGGTCATTTTTGAGCATCTTACAGCCAATTCTGAAGAAAAAGTACTGGCCAACAATGGTATTCTTTTGTGGGGAAATATGAACGGGGCATATACCCAGGCAGATATGGGCTATGGAAGCGATAGCGATGTATCCTGGATCTCGTATAAAAACCGTGGATGGAGCGAGCCCCATGTGGTTGGTTATATGGAAAGCCATGATGAGGAACGCATGATGTACAAGAATTTAACTTATGGCAATCAAAGTGGCAATTATTCGGTAAAAGACCCAGTCACAGGACTCAGCAGGGTTGAGGCAGCCGCGGCCTTTTTTATTACGGTTCCCGGCCCAAAAATGATTTGGCAATTTGGCGAATTGGGTTATGACTATTCTATCAATACCTGCGAAAACGGCACCATAAGCAACGATTGCCGACTGAGCCCCAAACCTGTAAAATGGTCGTATTATAACGATGCAAACAGGAAGAGGATTTACAACGTATTCCAGGCCTTAATCGAAATTAAGAAAAATGAACCCGCTTTTAGCACAACCGATTTTTCGCTGGCAGGAGGAACGTCTTTGTTAAAAAGCATTCACCTGAACCATGCTACCATGGATGTTGCCATCATTGGGAATTTTGATGTGATACCCGGATCTGTAAATCCTGCCTTCCAGAAAGCAGGTATTTGGTACGATTTCTTTAGCAACGATTCCATTGATGTTATAAATGTAAACGAAACAAGACTTCTGCAACCAGGTGAATTCCATATATATACAACTAAAAAACTCAATCAGGGAACCTACCTGGATATTGACGAAACTTTTATGGATAGAAACACTTTGATGTTATATCCAAATCCGACTGATGATGCCCTATATATAAACGCAACTGGTAATATAATGCAGATGGAGTTGTTTGATGTACAAGGGCAGCTGGTGGAAAAGGTTCAGGTTAATCATTCATCAGAAACAGTCATCAATACTCAAACCTTAAAAAAAGGATTGTATGTGATATATGCCCTGATGGAAGATGGCCAAACAGCTATTCAAAAGTTTATTAAGAAGTAATACATTTTATTTGCAATCGTTTTAAAACAGTCTAACCAGGTATAGAAGCTGGTAACTTAAGTCGCTGGGCACATATTACTGTTTGTAAACTGGTAATATTCATCATTTTGTGCTTATCTTAGTCTTCTCAAAATTTAACCAGGAAATAAGTTCATAACAAGATAGCTGTAATTGTTCATTTTTTTTGGAGGCTCATCCTACGTTGTGGGATGGGCTTTTTTTTGTACTTTCACGCTGCGAATTTTGAAAAGGAATGGATATGAAAAATATTATCAAACGCAGTGGTGAGCAAGATGAGTTCGATGTAGATAAGTTACGGAAATCATTGTTTAGGTCGGGAGCTGGTGAAGATGAAATTGACTCGGTAGTTGATTATATCACTGAACACTTAACGGATGGCATGAGTACGCATGAGTTGTACAAGCTCGCTTATGCCCAGTTGCGTAAAAAATCGACCAAAGCAGCAGGCAGGTATCGATTAAAAAAAGCCATCCTCGACTTGGGGCCAACGGGATATCCATTTGAGCAGTTGGTGGGCGAATTGCTGAACAACAAAGGTTATCGCACCCAGGTGGGTATCATTTCACAAGGAAAATGTGTCCAGCACGAATTGGATGTGGTTGCCGATAAACCAGGGGTACGCGTGATGGTTGAATGCAAATTTCATAACGACATACGTCGAAAAAGTGATGTGAAAGTTTCGCTTTATATACACTCCCGGTTTCAGGATATGAAAAGCGCCTGGGAAAAAGAAACTGGCTCTGAAAATATAAAATATGAAGGTTGGATTGTGACCAATACCCGATTTACCGAGGATGCCCTTCAATATGGTAACTGTTCCGGTTTAAAGTTGATTTCATGGGATTATCCTGCCGGAGAAAGCCTGCGCGACATGATTGACCAAGTTGGTTATTATCCGGTAACTGCACTGCAATCGTTGACAAAGTCTGAAAAGCTATATTTACTCGAAAACGATATCGTGTTGTGCAAAACACTGATAAGAAGTATAGATGTGTTGCGAAAATTTGGAAAAACAGAGAAACAAATTGAGAAAATCGTAAACGAATCGCTTCTGATTACTGGTGAGAGATAATTATTTTGTGAGGTGTTTATTAAGGGTTCCCAACAGATGATCGAGCATGATCGGTTTGGTTATAAAATCGCTCGCCCCTAAATCAAAACAGGTTGCTTCCTCACCCGAGAGTACGTAAGCTGTTTGCACAATGATAGAAACCTCCTTGTTTTTTTCCCTGATGACTTTTAATACTTCAAAACCGCTAATTCCAGGTAAGTTTAAATCGAGAAGAATGGCATCAATGTTGGGATTTTCATCCGCTTTTTTCAGAGCCTCATCACCATTAATTGCCCACAAAAGGGTTGCATTTGTACGGCTTAGTGCCGCGTTGTAAAAGCGGTTGCTTGTCTCTGTGTCTTCAACAATTAAAATTACTTTACCTGAAAAATCATATGTACTTTTTGTAATCATGTCTGAATTGGATAAAATAAAGGATTCAAAAATAGCATCATTTTTCGTATAATCATATTAATTCTAACATTTCCTTACATAATATTCGAAATTATTGTTGAGGGAAGTTATAATTGGTAATTTTAGCTCTGGTATTGAGCAATATAGCCGTTGAATCTCGTTTTAATTTTCCATTTTCAGATCTGATAAAATGATCCAGGAAATGAATTTCACGCGGTATCTCAGGTTTTGAAACCAGTCCCTCTATTATTTTCCAAAGTCCACAAATTCCAGGAAGCAAATCACCTGCGTTCTCCATACACAAAACAGCCTTTTCGCCCAAATGAAGATCAGGCAACCCGGTGATAAAAAATGGGCAGGGAAGATGACCATCTAACTTTTTTTCTATCAACACCGGATTGATTTTGATGCTTCCACTGTTGATGATAAAATCAGCACGCCCATCAATAGTAAATGTACCGTCTTCAAATAGAGTGACTAAATCGTTGGTATGTAGGTTTGTTATACCGATACCCGGGTATTCAACAACCAGATTTCCCTTTTGGTTCTTGCCAATGAGTACACCCGGCAACATCGAAAAGGCTGGAGAGGCTCCTATCCCATTGATCTTTCTTAGTGCAATGTGGCTGATGGTCTCGGTCATTCCATAAGTATGCCACAGACACGCATGTGTTAGTTGCCTGAGTGAGTCCTCAAGCATCTTTGGAAGTGCTCCACCGCCAATCAAAACATGACTGATCGTTTCATCAACCAAACTCATTCCATAACTTTTCTCAACCAGATTAGTTAGTTGAAGTGGAACCATGGCCGCGAGTGCTATTTTATTCACACCCGGAAAGGTTGGAAGTGACTCAGCCTTTGAAATCCATAAATCCAATCCTCCAACCAAGGCCCGTACAATCATCATTTTGCCTGCAATATAATTTGCCGAAAGGCAAAGCCATGCAAGTCCTCCCGGCTGAATATCCAAGAATTTTAATGTCGCTTTTGCACTGATGACAGCATGTTTTTTTTCAATGGAAATAAGTTTAGGCTCTCCGGTTGACCCTGAGGTTTTAACAGTAATGAAATCAGATGAATTGTGCCATTCCGTAAAAAAGCCAAATATCGGTTGTCTCCAGTCATCCAAATCATTGACATCCAAATGCATACGGCAAAAGGAAATAAAGTGGGTCAGGTCAAATTCCTTATTTTCGAAATAGATGTTCATGACGTCAGGTTTTAATTGAAAAGTTGCTCAGGTTCCAGGAGCGCTCTGGTCGGTAATATAGTCTGCCCTGATCAGCCCGGAGTGGGCAATCGACATTGTTACTAAACAATTGACCTGTGCCAAGCCCTTGTGGCATAGGGCTCTTCAATGTGTAAACCCATTGTGCGATGGCATTGAGCGCAATGTTCGATTCCAAAGCAGAAGTAACCCACCAATTTACATGGTTGCTTTCTGCTGTCTGAATAAAACCTTTGGCAATGGTTAATCCTCCTATCAGGCTTGGCTTGATTATGATGTATTTAGGCCTGATAAATTGAAGCATTCTTGACAATTCGTTGCTGCTTCGGATGCCAATCAATTCCTCGTCCAGCGCGATGGGGATAGGACTTTTTCGACATAATTCAGCCATTGCTTCCCACTGACGTTGCCTGATGGGCTGCTCGATAGAGTGAATATGGTAGTTGGCGAGTTGCTCCAATTTTTGCATTGCGCCAACAGTCTTAAAGGCTCCATTGGCATCTAACCTGAGTTCAAGGTCTTCGGGTGGAAATTTTTGCCGGATGAATTGAATGAGTTTCAATTCATCGTCAAACGCGATGGCTCCGATTTTCATTTTCAGGCAATGAAACCCAGCATCTATTTTTTCCCTGATCCTATTTAACATTTCATGGTATTTTCCCATCCAAATGAGACCATTGATAGGAATAGAATCTTCTCCTTTGGTAAATTCTGACGGAAAAAGAATTTTTTGACCTCCTGTTTTCAAATCGAGCTTTGCGGTCTCGAGACCAAAACGAATGGCAGGGAAATCGATCAGACCATGTTGGATATGTTCATCCAGGTTGTTGATATGGTAGCAGACCTCTTTTAATTTGGGTTCAAAGTCTGAAATTCTGTCGGGGCTTAATCCCTGGATCAGGCTACATTCGCCCATTCCTGTTACCTCGGGGGCATCATTGTCCCAAATTTCGATGAACCAGGAATCCTTAAATTTAAGTACGCCCCGCGAGGTGCCTGCGTCAAATTTAAAATGCAGGCGATAAGGAAAATAACGGGCTGAAAACATCCTTTTTTAGGTAAAAATACAAAAATATTGGTCTGATACAATATCACAAAATGGTACCAATCCCAAATAAAATGGTAAAAGCCAGCGTGCTTAATGCCAACCTTTTCAGAAATGGATCCAGGTCGCGCTTATCGACCGTGTTTTTTATTTTTATTAAATCGGTGATAAAAAAAGGTATCATTAGTAAATACATGAGTTGCCAGATTCCGTGGTAGTGAATTACTGTAAACAGTAGGCTGGCGATCCATCCAAGCGAAATGAGCAAGGCATGATAATACCAGGCTCCTGTTGAACCCAGCCTGACCGGGATGGTCATTTTACCAGAATCCCGGTCATTGTCCAGGTCGCGCATGTTGTTAAGGTTAAGCACACCTGTGCTAAAAAATCCCATTGTACAAGCGGGCAGCCAAATGCTCCAGAGTAAATAATGAGCATTTAGATAGAACGTGCCCGTAACGCCCAGTAATCCGAAAAAGAGGAATACGAAAATATCTCCAAAGCCACGGTAACCATAGGCATTGTTTCCTACCACATATTTGATGGCCGCCGCGATGGAGCCAATCCCCAACACCAAAAAAATGAGGCCCGTGATCCATTGGTCGTCTAAACTCAGATAAATTAACAACATGCCTGAAACCAAAGCCAGGACAACTGAAATAAATATTCCCCGACGCATCTCTTTTTGGCTGATTTCACCACTCTGCACAGTCCTTACCGGCCCCAACCGATGTTCGTTGTCGGTGCCTTTCACCGCATCGCCATAATCGTTGGCAAAATTGGAGAGAATCTGTAAGATCAGGGTGGTAAGTAAGGCCAGTGCAATAACATCAGTCTTATAGGAGGCGGAACCTATGGCAAGAAAACTACCCAGGATCACACTCGACAATGCCAATGGCAAGGTACGCAAACGGGCTGCTTTGACCCAGGAACTCACTTTAGTCGGTTTTGATTGGTTCATGCCGTTATCAGGGAAATTTCGGGTATTTGTGAAAATCGGGATCTCGTTTTTCGAGAAAAGCCTGTTTACCCTCCTGGGCTTCATCGGTAAGATAGTACAACAGGGTAGCATTGCCGGCAAATTCTTGTAATCCAATCTGACCATCGAGTTCGGCATTCATGCCCAGTTTTATCATTCGAAGTGCCATCGGGCTGCGTTGATGCATGGTGAGGCACCATTCAACGGTTTCATCTTCCAGCTGATCCAGAGAAACTACTTTGTTTACTAATCCCATCTCAAGTGCCTCCATGGCAGTATACTGTTTATTTAAAAACCAGATTTCACGCGCTTTTTTCTGTCCTACAATACTGGCCAGGTATGAAGATCCCAGGCCTGCATCAAAACTCCCTACTTTTGGACCGGTTTGTCCGAAGCGTGCATTTTCTGACGCGATGGTCATATCACAGACTACATGCAGTACATGACCGCCACCAATGGCGAAACCATTGACCATGGCAATTACAGGTTTTGGCATAGAACGAATTTTGCGTTGGACATCCAATACGTTTAGGCGGGGTATGCCATCCTTGCCAATGTAACCACCTTTTCCTTTCACGTTCTGGTCACCGCCGCTACAAAAAGCTTTGTCACCTTCACCGGTAAGGATAATGGTGTACACGTTTTGGTCTTCGCGCAGCATTTCGAGTGCAATGGCCATTTCAGTAGTGGTTGCTGGCGTAAAGGCGTTGTAAAACCGAGGCCGGTTGATGGTGATTTTGGCAATGTGATTCCAGTATTCGAGCTTTATTTCTTCGAATTTGTGCATTGATTTCCATTCGCGTTGTGCCATGAGATTTTCTATTTTATTCAGGGAACGAATATATAAAAAACATGGGCATCACAGTCCTGTTCATGTGCAAACCGCATTTTTGCCTTTATGGATTTCAAAGACACACACATTCAATGTAAATCGATCCAGAATAGGCAAACGAACTTGCTAAAGCCATTAACAACACTCGTCTTTTTGTCCTTCCAGAGTAACGACTCCGCTTTTTTTGTCCTTTCGACCGGAATAACCCGACGATAGGAGGGTTATGTAGCGGAGGAATCTGACTCTTTCAGCGAAATTCAGGTTCATTTGAATGAGGCCACTACAGATTCCTCTGTTCGCTCCTGGCGTCCGCTCAATCGGAATGACAAAAGGGATTCCTCTGTTCGCTCCTGGCGTCCGCTCAATCGGAATGACAAAAGGGATTCCTCTGTTCGCTCCTGGCGTCCGCTCAATCGGAATGACAAAAGGGGTGCTCTGTTTGTCAACGTTATCTGTTCCTTAGCCCCTTAAAATAATTGCGCAGCACTTCAGCATTTTTTTCGGCTGGTGTACTTATCTCCAACACCTGAGCCTCATGTTTACCATAAAGAAGATCATGAACTTTCTCATCAACTGTTTGGAGTGAATCGGCATACAGGTAGTTGATGTTAAATGCTTTTGTAAGAAATTCCAGTTTGAGGTTATGCTGCGCTTCAAAATATTGTTCAAAATCAGGCACAGTATCCGGTCCGGGAATAAACCTAAAAATGCCTCCCCCCTGGTTGTTGATGACAATCACTTTAAGGTTGGGACAATGCTTCAAAAGAAGTAAGCCATTGCTATCGTATAAGAAGCCCAAATCACCGGTGATAAGTATATTTGGCTTGTCGGATACAGAGGCAAATCCGGCAGCGGTAGAAATTTGTCCATCAATTCCACTTACCCCGCGGTTGCTAAAGTAATTAAGGTGTGGTCGACTTCCAAAAAGCTGTGAGTAGCGAACAGGCGTGCTGTTGCCCAAATGCAGGCAAGTATCAGGTGGTAAATGATCTAAAATATGATTAAAAACTTTCAGGTCAGAATATTCTAAACGCTGTAAGTAACGTTCTCTCTTTGTATTTGTGTCCAGCTTTTTTTCAAGCCACCGTTGATTAAAAAGTTCAGAACGATCAGTTGGCAGGTTTGCCAGTACAAGCAAAGCTTCTGTTGGCGATGAATGTATTATACCCCTAAGGCAGAAATAGGTATCCATTTCTTCGTTAGAAATTGAAATATGCCAGTGGTTTTCGGGCTGATTATCCCGTAAGAATTTTTTAACCATTTTCGAAACCATAGCACCGCCTAGAGTGATAAGCAAATCTGGTTTGAAGGCATCGGTCTCTTCCTGCCTGATGGCTGTGAGGGCATTGTCGATTCCATCGATAAAACCAGGATGATACAGGTTGGAAGTGGTTTCTGTTAATATCACAGCCATTTGCTTCTCCATGATCAGTTTCAGTACTTCATTCAAGTGAGGGTTGGGGTTCAATTGACCGGCGATGACCATCAATTTTTTACTCGTCCGCCACTGATCAATGAAAATTTCGGGAAAGTTCTCAATGGAATCGCTGAAAGATGGTGTTGAATTAATGAGTCTTCCCCTTGATTCAGTTTCTGTTAAACCATAAAGTGGTTCATCCAAGGGAATATTGATATGAACGGAACCCGGAGCTTCATCAATGGTGCGGTTCATAGCCATGTTGATGATCCTTTCCGCGAGGGTAAAATCTTCCAAACCATCGATGCTTTGAGGAAGAGTGTAACTGTTCTTGATGTAATTGGCAAAGAGGTTTTCCTGCCTGATGGTTTGACCATCGCCGATGTCAATAAACTGAGGTGACCGATCAGCAGTTAACACCAGCAATGGGATATGCTGATAATATGCTTCAGCGATGGCAGGTGCATAATTGAGTGCTGCTGTCCCTGATGTACAATCGATGGCTACCGTTTTCCCCGTAGCCAAAGCAATCCCAAGGGCAAAAAAGGCAGCACTTCTCTCATCCACAACGGTGAAAATCTTTACTTTTTTGCTTTGACCAAAAGCAATAATGATGGGCGCATTCCTCGAACCGGGCGAATGAACTAAAAAGCCGAGCCCTTTTTGGATGAGGATGTCGGCAAGCAGAGCTACAGGTTTTTTGTCTGTTGTCATAGGACAAACTTCTACAATTTTTCTATCACCAACAGCAAGGTTTTCGATTTCTGCACCGTTTCTTCCCATTCATCTTCTGATACTGAGTTTGCTGTTAAACCACCCCCAACATAAAGGTTAAAAGTATCGTTTCCTATTTCGGCACACCGCAGGTTAACAAAAAGCTGTGAATGTCCATTTAGTTTCCATGGGCCCAAAAATCCGGTATAAAATCGTCGATCATGTTGTTCTGCCCGCATGATTAAGTGGAAGGCATCACCTTTTGGATAACCGCAAACGGCTGGTGTGGGATGCAAACCCATAATCATTTTGCCTGCCTTATTCTCAATTTGGTTGGGCGGAATAGTAAAACGTGTAAGCCGATGTTCCAGGTGGCCAGCACGCCGTGTGGCAGGCTTATCGGTTTGATAGTTAGTGATTCCTGATTCAGAAAGTACGTTGGCAATATATTGAGAAACAAACGACTGTTCCTGTATTTCTTTTTCCGACCATGGGTCATTGGTAGAGTCGGGATGATATAACCGGGTACCTGCCAACGCCATCGTACTAGCCTCATCCTGATTAATTAACAGCAATGCTTCTGGTGAAGCCCCGGCCCAGGTTCCCTCTTCCGGAAGATGAAACAGGTACACAAAGGTATTGGGGTATTCTCCGGCCAATTGATTAAATAAATTGCCATGTGAGAATTGAGGTTGCAAGGGATAAGAAATCACCCGTGAAAGCACCACTTTATGAAGTTCCTCTTTTTGAAGCAGGTTGATTAGGTAGTCCATGTTACTGATGTAAGCGTGGCGACTGATGACATGATTTTCGATATCGTGTTCTTTTCCTGCATCATCGGTCAAGGGTACAACCTGGTTCATTAGTTGGTGTACCTCATCCTTATTGGTGGCCACCAAATCGGGCCTTATTAAGAAAGCACTGCCCGTCCTGGCACTTTTAAAGGGTGCGATCACGAATCCCCGGAATTCTTCGATATCGAGTATATCGATTTCCTTCACTTCCTGATCCTGTTGGCAAACCAACATAAAGTCTTCTATTTCAGGCAGTCTGAATACTGCAAATGGTAGGTTTTTCTTAAGCAACAGATCGATGATCGGCGCAACGTAATTTAAACTCATTTTTTTAAAATGAAAATGGTGAGACGACAAGTGGAGATGGTTCTTCCTTTTTGGTCGGTAATGTCGATGTTCCAGACATGGGTATTTTTTCCCTGATGGATTATTTTTGCTTCGGCTGTCACACTACCTTCTTTCACGCTGCGGAGGTGGTTGGCTGTGATTTGAGCACCCACTACCGAATAATGCTCAATATCAACCAACATGGCCGACCCCACGCTTCCAACCGATTCGGCCAGTGCAGCACTTGCACCACCATGAAGCAGCCCCAAAGGTTGATGGGTCCGGTGGTCAACAGGCATGGTGGCTTTAAGTAACCCGGGTGATGCCTCGGTAAATTGAATACCCAAATGTTCCATCATCGTATTTTTATTCAGATGGTTCAGGTCGTCAAGGGTGTATTTGGTTTTTGCAATTTGATTCATTTTCTTTTTTTACTGAAAGAAGGGCAAAGATACTCATTCCCATTCAGAAATTCTTTGTAATAGATCATGATCCCCAGCTTTCACGGTCAAGGCTGCGGAATTGAATGGCCTCGGCGAGGTGTTCTGCTTTTATGTCTGCCGAATTATCGAGGTCGGCAATTGTCCGGGCTACCTTTTTTATCCTGACAAAAGCCCTTGCCGAAAGGCTAAGCCGTTCCATTGCTGTTTTAAGCAAGCTAAAACCATCGGCTTGCAAAATACAATATTTATCCACGTCTTTCGATGACATTTGGGCATTGCTAAAAATGTCCGGAGTGGTGGCAAAGCGTGTTTCCTGGATTTTTTTCGCGGCCATCACCCTGGCCCGGATACTGGCGCTTACCTCACCTTTTGGAGTCTCGGCCAGATCCTTGAATGGCACCGGGGTCACTTCTACATGCAAATCAATGCGATCCATCAAAGGCCCCGAAATTTTATTCAGATAACTTTTTACAGCTCCTGGCGAGCATACACATTCCCGGTTAGGATCGTTATAATAGCCGCAAGGACAGGGATTCATAGCTGCGATGAGCATGAAACTAGCCGGGTAGGTTACCGTGACGCGTGCCCGCGAAATGGTAACCACGCGGTCCTCCATAGGCTGTCGCATGACTTCGAGCACTGAGCGTTTAAATTCAGGGAGTTCGTCCAAAAACAGTACCCCGTTCTGGGCAAGGGAAATTTCACCTGGTTGCGGATAGGGGCCGCCACCTACCAAACCTGCATCGCTGATGGTATGATGCGGTGACCGGTAAGGACGGGTGGTGACCAGTCCGGTTTTTCCATTTAAGATTCCTGCTACTGAATGAATTTTTGTGGTTTCGAGAGCCTCGTTAAGCGACATAGGAGGAAGAATGGAGGGCAGCCTCTTGGCCAACATGGTCTTACCCGATCCGGGTGGCCCTATCATGATGGCATTATGCCCGCCAGCGGCTGCAATTTCCAAAGCCCTTTTAATGTTTTCCTGCCCTTTTACATCTTCAAAATCGAAGGCATAGTGGTTCATTTCCGACTCAATCATCTGTCCCAAATCAGCGGAAGCGGGAATGGGCTTTGTCTTTCCATCCAGCATCTGAATCACATCGGTGATGTGCTCAAAACCATATACCTCCAAACCACTCACGACGGCAGCTTCAGAAATGTTTTGAATGGGCAGAATAATTCCCCTGAAACCTTGTTCACGTGCTTTTAAAGCAATGGGCAACGCCCCTTTTATGGGTTTAAGACCGCCATCAAGAGAAAGTTCGCCCATCATGATATATTGATCGAGCAAGCCGGCGTTGATTTGTTTGGAAGCAGCCAATATTCCAATGCCGATAGGCAGGTCGTAAGCGGAACCCTCTTTTTTAATGTCGGCGGGAGCCATATTAATCACAATGCGTTGGCCGGGAAACCGGTAACCAATGTTACCAAGGGCGGCTATCATGCGTTGCTGACTCTCTTTTACCGCATTATCAGGTAACCCCACCAGATAAAACTTTCGTCCTTTACCAATGTTGACTTCCACGGTTATCACCAGCGCATCGATGCCCTGGATGGCACTCCCATAAGTTTTAACTAACATCCGGTGTGTTGTTTAGGGTTATGTAGCACAAATATAGAGAAATATTCAAGGAAGAACTCAGTGCTACTGATAAGATTAATTGAGAATTATTACTTAATGAATTGCATTTTTAAAGGTAAGAAGTGTTGGTATTATGTCAAATACATCAACAAGAGAGTGAAAAAGTAAGGTCTAAAAGTTGCCAACAAAATTATTTCACTTGTAATAGTAATGGTCTGTATGTTCAATACAACATAAAATGTGATATATTTGGGTTTTACTCGCCTTTTTAAAGGCAAATTTTTTGTTACACTTGAAATATTGAAAAAACCAATCTAATTTAAGATGAAAACAACATCTGGATAAAAAAATCAGACAACGAAGGCCGCTATTTTCTGTATGGAAATTTATTTGCAAGCAACTACTCCAACGACCTGATTAGTGACGGTTTCGGACTGGCTTGTGAATGCTGGAATTTTAATATCGAAGGCAACACCATGGCATGGATTGGTTTGCGCCCAAACGATAAAATCGTCACTTATGAAATGGTAAAAGTGGATGAGCCACCTGTTTCATACTGATCATCAACCTAACTCCTGGTGCAGTATTTTTAATTTAGATTATACATTGCAATTCAAAACATTTAGCATGACATAAACGAAATGCATAGCAACAAAGAAATTCTGGTAACTACCAACCAATCGCAACTGTGTTTATATTTGCCAATTAAACATTGGATTAACCCAACATCATATTTTTCGATTTATGGCTGGAATAGAAGCCGAAATTCCATACAACGTCATCATTATAGGCTCAGGTCTGGCTGGTCTGCAATGCGCAGTTATTCTGGGCAGGAAAGGATACCGGGTGTTGGTATTGGAGAAAAACGAACACATTGGAGGCACACTTCAATCCTTCGATTACAAAGGAGTGTCTTTCAGCACTGGCATGCACTATGTCGGCAGTTTGGATGAAGGTCAGGTACTAAACCGGATTTTTCGCTATTTTAATTTGTTTGATGGCATCAGATATAAACGCTTGGATGAGCATGGATTTGATGTTTTTAACATTGGGGGCAAAAAATATGCGTTTCCTATGGGATGGTCGGCTTTTGAGAATTATCTTAAAACCCTTTTCCCAGAAGAAACTACTGCCATTCAAAACTATATCAATGCAGTAGAAAGTACAGTTTGCGGACAGGAAATATTTAACCTGGAAAATCCGGCTGCCACCTATGTGGAAAAACCCTCTCAGTCGATAAACGCGTGGGATTTTATCTGTAACCTCACCCAAAACGCTGAACTTCGGCAGGTGTTCAGTGCCCTGAATTTTGTTTACGCTGGTGACAGAAACCGTACTCCCTGGTATGTTCACGCCTTAATAAATCACTATTTCATCAGCAGCAGTTACCGGGTAGTGGGTGCTTCAAATCAGATACCACAAAGGCTTTATCAGGAAATTGAAAAAACAGGGGGTCGTGTTCTTACCATGCAGAAAGTCACTCAACTTTTATTTAATGAGGATCATTTATCGGGAGTTCGTTGCGCTGATGGCAACGAATTTAAAGCTGAAATGATAATTTCAAACATCCACCCTGGCAGTACCATGAACCTGATTGAACCGGGAAAAATCAAGAAATCATACCGAAACCGCCTGGAACAAAAAACAGACACGCTTTCCTGTTTTGCGCTCTATCTCAAGTTGAAACCCGGCAAGTTTCGCTACCAAAATTTCAATTACAATTTTTACCTCCAACCCGATGTTTGGTATGCCTCTTCCTACGATGAAAGGTTGTGGCCGGAGCACTTTTTTTTGCATTTTCCAGCCGATGAGCCAAATCCGCAATGGGTAGATCATCTTTCCATCGTCACGTATATGAGTTTTGAGGAAGTATCCATGTGGAAAGACCTTCCATCGAATGCCAGAGGGATCGGTTATAAGCAATTTAAAAAAGAAAAAGCCGAGAAATTATTGGCATTGGTGCTGCTGCAATTCCCGGAGTTGGAAAACCTGATAACCGATTATACCACTGCCACTCCACTCACCTTCCGCGAATATGTTGGTTCGCCCACAGGTTCCATGTACGGTACCTTACGCGATTACAAGTTCCCCCTGGCCTCGTACGTAGGCGTACGAACCAAAATCCACAACCTGTATTTTACCGGTCAAAATCTAAACCTGCATGGTGTGATGGGCGTAAGCATTAGCGCCTTGTTAACCTGCGCAGAATTTGTAGATTTGCCGGAACTTCTCAACGAAATCAATGACAGCTAAACATCAAAGAAAAAACCGTTTTTGGAGACGGTTGCGCAATACAATCCTTGGAATTTTACTTGTAATTGTATTATTTTCAATATATTATCATTATTCCACACGACTAAGCCCCCCGGTAATTGTCGATCAGTCTGCTTTGAAAATGGTACGTGAAAACCCATCCAAAGATTTTTATAAAATAGGCAACAACTGGCTTAAGAAGAACCAATACGGCCTATGGGAGATGTACCTCGAAGGTAGTTCGTTCGAGATGGGTGTGGCCAACGGAAAGCTAACTAAAGAACTCATTGCCAAACAGGAAGAAGCTTTTGTTGCTCAAATCAATACCCTGATTCCTTCTTCATCTTACCTGAAATTTCTAAAATACTTCACCGGATGGTTTAACCGCGACATCGATGAATATATACCGCAAGAGTACAAGGAGGAAATTTACGGAGTTTCGTTTTCGGCTGCCGATGGATATGAATACATTGGAAAAAAGTACGACCGCATGTTGAATTACCATGCTGCTCACGACATTGGCCACGCTTTGCAAAGCCTGATGTTGGTAGGATGCACTTCGTTTGGAACCAATTTCAACAGTACTGACAGTAGTTTGATCATTGGCCGGAATTTCGATTTTTATATCAATCCGGCTTTTTCCGAAAACAAAATTGTGGTTTTTGTCCATCCAGATCAAGGAATAGATTTTATGTATGTGAGTTGGGCCAGTATGATCGGCGTGGTTTCTGGAATGAACGCCAGAGGACTGACTGTCACCATCAACGCTGCCAAATCTGATATCCCTACCAGTGCCAAAACACCCATCTCTATTTTGGCACGCGAGATCCTTCAACACGCGGGCAACATTAGTGAAGCACTAGCTATTGCTGAAAAGCGAGAGACTTTTGTGGCAGAATCGCTGTTAATTGCCTCGGCCGAAGACCATAAAGCGGTAATCATCGAAAAATCACCTAATAATTTGGGCGTGTTTGAAGCCCAAGGTGATCAACTCGTGTGCTCCAACCACTTTCAAAGCCAGGTATTTCAGGAGGATGAAAACAACAAAGCCTTTAAAAATGAATCGGCTTCGGTTTATAGGCAATCGCGTTGTGCACAGTTGATGAAGCAATCGGGTTTTATTGACGCTCCCGTTGCCGCCTCTATTTTACGCGACCACCTGGGATTGGATGGGAAAAACATTGGTATAGGCAACGAAAAAACCATGGCCCAGATGATTTCGCACCATAGTGTTATATTTGAACCTGAAAAACTGAAAGGCTGGGTAAGTACGCAACCCTATCAACTGGGTGAGTACCTTGGTTATCATTTGGAAGATGTTTTAGCCAAGGCTCCGGATTATAAAGGTCAAATACCTTCGTACGATTCAAGCCTGACGATCGAAGCAGATGCGTTTTTACTCTCCAATACTTACCTCGACTATCTTCAATATAAGGAAGAACGTGAAGAAGTCAAGTTGCTTATAAAAAGCAAAACCATAGTACCGGAAAGTGAACTCAGCCATTTTATTTCATTAAACCCCGAATACTACCAGGGATACGTACTGTCCGCGAATTACTTTTATGTAATCGACGACACCTCATTATCTATACAATACTACCAAACCTCCCTTACCAAAGAGATGGAAAATACGGCCACGGCAGAATTGGTTAAGGCAAGGTTGGAGGAGCTGTTGGGAGAAAGCAAAAATTGATTAAATCCTATTGATTATCGTAAGAATGAAAACCGTTATCGATTGATTAAGTCAAAATAAGACCTTTAATTTGAACAATCGATCAGGCACAGATGTTCGTTCTGCTTAATAAGAAACCCCGCGAATCGTTGATTCGCGGGGTTATCTTATAACTAAATTCTATTTGAAAGTACTAGTTCTTATTACGGTATTACATAAATTTTGGTATCATCGCGGTAACCGGGTTCGTCCATGTACCAGTCTGGGAAATCAACACCCGACGATTGTGCCCAGGCTGCAAACTTCAAATGGGCAGTTAAAATATCAGCCAACTCGATGGGATAATTGAAGTTGACGGGAGTTTCAATGCCCCATGGCAATCCATTTGTCGATTGGAAATAAAGTCCGCTTGCAGGAACCGAGCCATCACTCCATGTACCAAAAAGGTCAGTATCCATGAATTCGGTAGGTGCAAGACCCTTTAAATGAACTTCGTGACTACGCACCTGATCCACAAATATGAAGGGATTAAAAGGCGGTGTCCCGATAGAGGCTTGTGGAGTTCCAAAATGGGTGGTCACGGTGTTGATGGTGGTCTGAATGTATTTCCCACCAGGAATCGTGTTTGCCATGCCGCCTTCCATCACTTGATTGATAGCATCCAAAGGAACGATTACTGTTTCATTGGTATGACCTGCTTCATATCCACTGGGATCCATCGTCACTGCATTGCCCAATTTAATAAACCCGGTAACGCTTTCTACTGAAGCCGGAGGGGCATCGAACACGAGTCCAAAGCCATTGTCAAGCGATGCTCCATCGGCCATGATCTGGTATTTGAGAATCACATCAACTGTGGCATTCTGGGCATTGGTAACCATTTTAAAGTTCAAGTTAACAACAAAATCATTGAAGTCGTAATCACCATAGCCAGGCCATAGATCTTCAAAGGCTACGCTGGCATAATCTATCTCATTGGGATAATAGGAGTTAAAAGCACGTGTTGGATCGGTAGGATATTGATCCAAATTGTCAGGCACACCATCGCCGTCGGTATCGGTTCCTCCTCCTGTTCCAATTACCAATTCAAGAGTTTTGGTATCCGTTCCTGCACTATTGGTAGCTGTCATGGGAATATTGAATGTTCCTGCTTCAGTTGGAATACCACTAATGACATCTCCACTATTAGTTAATCCGGCTGGAAGACTGGTTGCATCAAAGGTCATCGGTTGCGAGCCTGTGGCTGTGATGGTATAACTAAAGGGGAAATCCTGCATTCCATTTGCTGTCAACGAGCTGGTGATTACAGGAGGCTGTGCACCTTCATTAATGGTGATAACAAGCGTTTCTATATCAGTACCATATCCATTGATGGCTGTTAATACAACGTTGGTAACTCCTGGAAATAACGGAGTGCCATTAATTGTTTGACTATTTGCGTCAAATGATAAGCCATCGGGTAAATTGGTTGCTGAATAGGTAATGGTGGGCGATCCCGTTGCAGTAACAGTATAAGTAATAAACTGGACACCTGCTGTACCGGATGCTGTTAAGGAGCTGGTAATAGTTGGTGGTGTTCCCACTGTCAACACCAAAATTTCATGAGTTGAACCCCCTTCATTGGTTGCAAAAAGATCGATGTTATAAGTACCGGCGG
>Ga0210046_1000420_pt1 | contig 41563 bp, 34 predicted proteins | sample CryGeyCG2114_250_FD_185461 | JGI IMG/M metagenome (GOLD analysis project Ga0210046, IMG submission 185461) | Groundwater microbial communities from aquifer - Crystal Geyser CG18_big_fil_WC_8/21/14_2.50 (SPAdes) (version 2) | ecosystem: Environmental > Aquatic > Deep subsurface > Groundwater ...
TTTCTGCATTTGTAATATTTGCTGTTGCACTAGAGTTTATTTTAATTTGGTTCCTTATGCCATTAGCTGGAACATTTTGAGGATATTGGAAATCAAAAAGAACTTTATTGCTTGAATTTCCATTTACGTTTAACGTGCCATTAACTATTAAAGATGAACCATTTTGGAAAGTAATGTTTGTGCCATCTGATATTGTGAGAGTTACACCACTATTCACGGTAACATTGTTATCAACCAATATATTGCCATCCCAAGTAGTTGAGGATGAAACTGTACCAGATTTATTCTGGAATATTGATAATAACATAGACGGGTCTGCGAAAAGAGTTAAACCATTTGCATAAAATTCATGTGTAGGATAATTCTGCTTAATTTCAGATTTAAGAATTGAATGTAGTTTTCCAACATTTACAACACCGTCAATAAATATCTTATCATGTGCAAGATTTAATATTGCTCCATTAATACGCTGAACAGTCCCCTCAGTTGGGGCAATAGAGCCAATTATTCCTCCATCCTCAAATACCATCAACTGACGCATTGTGCTTTGATTGTAATTACTCCATCTTAAATCATTTACATAGCCCTGCATACAATTCATCGCTAGTAAAAATGGCTGTTTAGAAAAATTGGTAAAATTAAAGTTTGCGTTATCACTATTTGAATAAAATCCCCCAAAATCAACAGGCCCACCAGAAGTGCTTAACATGGAAATCAGAGATACTCCTGAGTTTATTGCATTCTCAAAAAGGCTTGCTCTTGTTGAAGAATAAGCAAATGCATCCGTACCAATATAATCGGATACATTTAATATAGTCGTGGTTATATGTGAGGGAATATGATTAGTAGTTAAAGAATCACGAAGTGCAGAAACACTTGTACCCAAACAGTGATTATTTGTATCGGTTACATCACGACCAAAGTATAATTCTTTCAAGTTATGATTTGAATATGTTGACATATTACTATAATATGCTGTAAGCTTATTTACATAATTACTTATTTCATTTATGGATTCTGCTGGTATGCGTCCAATAAAAACATCTCCGCGACTTGTTAGCCCAGCAATATAAGGGTCATCTGAGGCAACTTCAGATGTTCCATTTGTTCCCCAAATATTATTGCTTGTTACTGACCAAAAAGGAATAAAATTGCCATCTGAAAAAGATGTTGTCTCATTAATAATACCTTGCTGTATATAAATATTGGGGAGTTCTGTTAATTGAGTAGTTGTCCCAGTTTCTTCAAGGCTACTACCATTTCCAATTATCAAGACAAATTTCAAGACTGTTCCAACATTATATGCTGTTGCAATTTGTGATTTAATAGAACTAGCAGATGTACCATCTGAAACTGAGTACATATATGGTGTAAACCCTCTTGATTGTTGTAGAGAAATCAAATTATCACGCCAAGTGGTTGAAGCTAAAAAATTTGACGGTGCAACTATTAGATAATCGCATGTTGTTAAAGTTTGTGCATTTACTTTTAATAGCAGAGCCAACACAAGTACCGCAAACAATATCATTCTATTTTTCATTGTTAGTTACTCCCTTATTTGTTACTTCTAATTTAGGTTGGGTCGTTCCATTTATCTGTTTTTCTTTTTTTATGATAAGGGGACTACAAGGATTTGAAATATGGTTTATTTTTAGTGCGCCATATATATCTAAATATCCTTGCGAGGTTTTACTTTGATTTAATAGGTTTAATATTTCAATGTATCCCCAATTCTTTTTTAGAAAGACAGATTGTTCTAATAACAATGCAATGGCCCCTGTAACATGAGGTGCTGCCATGCTCGTACCAGAAAGATTATAATGTCTATCATCTTGTTCCAAGAAATAAGTGTTATCAATTGTTATAGGAAAACTCGAACTTAGACTAGATGCTACCAAAGCACCAGGAGCGTAAATATCTGGTTTATCTCTTCCATCACGCGTGGGACCAGGTGAAGAGAAACTAGATATTTGTTCCATAGGATAGTCTTGAGAAAAGTCTCGTGTAGTTCCGCTTATATCAACAAAAGAATTTTTAGAATTGAACGAGCCGACAGTAATTATATTAAATGCATTACCTGGTTCAGTAATTAGTTTTGTATTATCATAGCTTGCATCATCAAAATAACAATAACCAGGTGTGTTTGCATTATTATTTAAATTTACACTATGAATATAGCCATCCCAAGGTTTATCATAAACCATATTCCCATCCATATAAATTTTCCAATCGCCATCTGCGATGCTGTAAAGCGTATCATCATATGTTATATCCTGGAGAGTTATCACTATATACTTATCACTTGTAATATCATCACTCGAATGATATGGGTCCGTAAAAGTTTCATCAAAATGCTCATTGTGAATTCCAATTAGTCCATCAGTAGTTACTAAACCATAACCTGGTTCACCAGTACCGTTGTCTTCTGAAAATGGGCCAACTATTCTGCCACTTGGTGTTCCTATAAATACTGAGTAATAATTACTTGCAGAATAAAAATATTCGAGCCAAATAGTTTCACTATTGTTATTAGTCTGTGTTTGTACAGTTAATGTTTTAGATACTGCATCACTTTCTCCTCCAATGCCAGAACAATGAATCTTTTTTTCGGGTTTTTGGCTTGAATATCCCGAATTACCTGCTGATTTGACTACTATTTTCCCCTTTCCTGTTGACGTTGCTATTGCCAATGAACATGCTTCCTCTAATCTACTTGTTCCATCTCTTGGACCACCCCAACCCATACTAATATTTATCACCCACGGTTTACCTAACTCAGTTGCTTTTTCATCAATCCACATTATAGCATCTACTAAAGTAAATGCAAAACTTTGAGAATTGTTACTTGAGTGGTTGACTACTATTAAATCTGCTTTTGGTGCTATGCCAACATAAGTTCCAGATGGTTGATTATTGCTAGTTGCTCTACCATTACCAGCGGCAACTCCTGCAACGTGAGTCCCATGCCCATTTATATCTTGGTGAACACAGTCACCATTATTAATTTCATTTGCATTCCATTCAGTTCCATAAGTGAAAGAGTTTGGCAATTGTCCAACTATATCTGTTGGATTCCATGTATCTACTTGATCCCAAAAATATAGTATCCTACTAGTTCCATCTTCATTCTTAAAATCATCATTTTCTATATCAATACCTTTGTCTATTATCCCAACAATAACTCCTTTCCCTGTATAAAAAAAATCTTGTCTTGCTTTGTCTACACCAATCTTTTTAATACTTTCATCAAGTTCAGGATAACCTTTGTTTCCAATACTAATTGACTTAACATCATTATTATTTATAAGTTCTGCAAGTTTTGAAATGCTAAATTCAACCGTGATATATTTACCTAAATTACTATTTACTTTAATATTATTTGTTGGTGTAAACTGGTTTGGAATTTTTAATTCAACAAGTGCAATTATTTGAGGATCGATATCATTTTTACTATTCCCTAGTATCTCACTGACCAAATGTTCAGTGCTTAATTCTGTTATCACATAATTTGTATCCAAAGTAGTTGAACGCACTGTTTTATCAACAGTAGAAGTTGTAAATAGTGTGTTTTTATCGTACTTTTTTGATATTTGTTTAAGTAGAAAGTCTACTTCTGCTTTTTTTTGTGGGAATAGATTCCCACAAAATACTATTATTAAAATAGTAACAATTTTAGCTGTAAATTTCATATTTAATCCATATTATTAGTCGTTTCATTACATTTTTTGCATGAAGTACATTACTATTCTATTCCCCCTCCATCATTGGGTTCAAGATGGAAATTCTTTATTATTGTAGAATCACTTAGAAACTCAACATAATAATTGCTCTGACCCTTATAATGAATCCGATTAATAAGGCCTCCAGTATGTACATCATAAATTCCAGGCAATATACTATCAAATTGATAAAACCCGTTTTCATTTGTTTCAGTACTCCACCAATTAGAAATAGTAACTAGAACGTTCTTTAGAGGTTTATCGTATGAGAATATCTTCCCAGATAACTTAGAAGTTGGGAAAACTTCATTCTTATGAATTCTTTTTGGTAAAGGATGTGAGAAAACAGAATCAATAACAGTAATTTTTCCATCCTTAGCAATACTAGTCATTGATATAGTCATACCATTGTTAGTCAATTTTCTGCCCCTATTCCAATGTTTTTTCTTTGACCAGTTTAATGTGTCAACCTTATCTTGCCATTTAAAGTAGCTTAATGGAAATATTGATAAAGAATCTGCTTTAACAATAATATTATTAACTATTCTATTAGCCATTTTTTTAATACCAGTATCTATTAATAACGAATAGGTGCCAGGTTCCAAAGGTTCTATATGCACATACCTTTTGTTTTGTGGTAAAATTTTAATATCATTTTCTAATAAAACAAGCGATGTAGTTGAAGATGTATCACCATAAATTATTAGTATTCCACCATTATTTTTATTTTCATTGGTTCTAAAACCTGTGCAAGCTAATAGAATGCTAATTATTATTAATAAAACAAAAAGTAAATTTTTCATTATAATTTTCCCATGTAAATATTTTGTAAAAGAAAACGAGATACACAAATATAATTCACACAAACCCAACAAAATACTTCTTTTTATAAAAGCATAGTTGCAAAGAGCTGTAATTTTTTTTGCTTAGTAAGTGTATTAAACTTTTGCTGGTAACTAACTGGTTTTGTAAATAAAAATATTGGGGGGGGCAAATTGTGTGCCAAGTGTTTTAAATAAAAAAGGAAATATTAAAAGTGTGCTCCACAAAATGTTGCGGAGTAAAAGTAACAAAGCATTTTCCGTAAAAGCCACTAAAACCTCTATAATTGTTTGCAAGTTAAAAAACAAAAGTTTAAATGGCAAATTGCAAAAAAACAAGCAGTAAAAGTTTGTGTGGTGAATTGGGTTTAAGTTAAAATTGGCTTTGTTAAAACACACGTTTTAATTAACCGCGAATTTTTGAATTTCTAACTCGCTAATTCGCGGCTAACTTAATTTATTTGTAAATATTTAATCTTTCTTCTTTAAATCATCTTTTGTAACAGTTCCTGCAACAACGGTAATTACTTTATCTGGATTTATATATTTTTTAATAGCATTATTAACTTCTTCCAAAGTTAAATTATTTACCAAATTTGGATATTCGTCCATATAATTTGGCTCGTAACCACGCTGAGTAATGCTTAACAAACTTCCGGCAATTCCACGAGTTGTTGAAAGTCCCACTTTATAACTTCCAATAATTCTTGTTTTTGCTGATTTTAGTTCATCTTCTGTAACTCCTTCGTTAACCCATCGCTTAAACTCACGCATAGTTGAGCTATAACCTTGAGCGAGTAATTTGGGCGAAAAAGTTCCGCTAATTGCAAACTGACCATCGGCATAAGTATCACCGCTTAGTGATGAATAAATTCCATAAGTTAAACCTTCATCGTCACGAATAATTGACATTAATCTTGCCGAAAATCCACCCATTCCAAAAATACTATTGCCTAAACTTAAAGCTAAATAATCTTTGTCAGTTCGTTTTATTCCAGTTGTTTGTGCAATATAAAGTGTAGCACTTGTTTTTTCATCCATTTTTACAATAACAGTTTCACCTTTTGTAACTTGTTCAGCTTTTTCAAATTTAGGAATCTCAATTCCACCATTCCAACCAGAAAAAGCTTTATCAACAGTGACTTTTATTTTATCATTATCCAAATCGCCAACTAACACAAAAATCATTGATTTTGGACCATAATAATCAGAATAAAATTTAACGATATCTTCTCGTGTGGCTTTTTCAACATCAGACATAAGTTTTTTTATAGAAGTTCCACGATTTGGGTTTCCCGCTGGAAAAAGCATTGAATCAGCTTTTTCAGATGCACGAGTGTTTGTGTCTTCCAACATTTGCTGCAAACTACCTTTTCGCTGAAGTTTTAATTTTTCAAATTCTTCATTATTAAAAGTAGGTTTACGTAATTGTTCGGCAAGCAAACCAATTACTTCATCAACATCTTTTGATAAACATTTACCATTAAAATTAAGTGTTTCTGAACCAACCGAAAATGACAACTCGGCTCCAAGATTTTCAAGTTTTTCTGCTAATTGAAATTTGTCATATTTTTCTGTTCCCTTATCAAGCATGTAACCTGTTAAATCGGCAATTGCTGAATTATCTTCTGGGCTAAAATAATCACCTGCAACTAAACTTCCAGTAAATGTTACTAAATCTTTTACTCCAGTTTTTGCTGTTAATAATTTAATTCCAGCAACTTTGGAAGTAGTAATATTATCCGATATTTTTGTTTCATGAGCTTCAATAGGATTTGCAAGTGTAGACTCATTTTCATTAGCATCACGATTATAATAAGCCTTTGTTTGGTCTTCGTACCAAGAAGAAGGTTTCATTTGTGAATTATTTCCACCAGCGGTTTTAGGGATAAAATATCCAACTGTGCGATGCTCTTCAACAAAATATTTTGCAACAACATCTTGTATTTCTTTTGGAGTAACTTTTTTCAAGTTTTCTAGATAAGTAACATAAAATGTCCAATCGCCCATTGCAATTGATTCATTTAACTGACTTGCAATTGAAAACGAGCCATCTCTTCCATAAACTGTCTCGGCTGTTAATTGACTAATTGCACGATCAACTTCTTCTTGAGTAACACCATCTGTTTTAATTTTTTCAATTTCTGTTAAAATAATTTCTTCAACTTCTTTGTGAGTTACACCAGGAGCCAAAAAGACGTAAGGAGTAAAAATTGAAGCATCGTGAAGCGGCACATAAAAATCGAAAACATTTACTGCTTTATTTTCGTTTACCAAAGCTTTATAAAAACGGCTTGTTTTTCCATTTGAAAGAATATAATCCAACAAGACTAATGGATATGTTTCTTGGGTTAATCCTTTTGGCACTTTATGAGCAATTCCTACAACACCTAATTGACCAGCACGTTTTACCATTACTCGCCTTTCCCCTTGCTGTTCTGGCTCTTCAGTGTAAAGTTGTGGAATTGGGTTTGGCGAAGTTGGAATAGCTCCATAATATTTATTGATTAGCTTCAATGCATTGTTTGTATCAAAATCACCAATTACAGTAACTGTAGCATTATTTGGCCAATAAAATGTGTCATAAAAAGCTCGCAATTTTTCTATTGGCACATTTTCAATATCTGAACGCCAGCCAATTGTGTTGTGATGATATGGATGCGCTTGAAATGCCGCTGCCCAAATTGCTGTATTTAATGCAGAAAATGGAGAATTTTCGCCACGCTCAAATTCATTGCGTACAACTGTCATTTCTGATTCTTTATCTTCCTTGCGTAATAATAAATTTCTCATTCTATCAGATTCAATATCAATGGCAAGTTCTAAATAATCATTTGGAATTGATTCGTAGTAATTTGTTCTATCCATCCAAGTTGTAGCATTTAAACGTGCACCAATATTGCCAAGTTTGGAATCAATATGACCACCATTTTGTTTGTTATATTTTTCAGTTCCTTTGAACATTAAATGTTCCAAAATATGCGTTGCGCCAGTTGTTCCCGTAACTTCGTTTCGTGAACCAACTCTGTATGTAACCATAAAAGTAAGTACTGGTGCAGAATGATCTTCGAGCAACAATACTGTTAAACCATTTTTCAAAAGCTGATATTCTGTAATTCCACCTTCTGTTTTTACTTCCTTAAACGCGTCTGGAATGTTTGAAGCAAATAAACTGATTGAAAAAACTAATGAAAGAATTATGATTGATATCTTTCGCATTTGTATACTCCTATTTTTGTTAATATGCTTTTATTAGATGTTTTAATATACAAAATATTCAAGTTTTTAATTTGTTTGTGTTGATTAAAAAGACATTCAAAACATTATATGCTTTTTGCGTTTTTTCTCCATAAATATTATATTTCTAACTGATATTTATATCTTTTAATCGAATAATTTAATTACCTTTTCACAAAAAACGGTCTTCTATGTACAAAAGCATTATTTACATTTTTCTCCTTTCCCTTATCAATCTTTATGGACAATCTAACGAAAAAATTACTATCCCAGGCTTTGGGGAACTTCCCTTAATTTCCAATACTAAAACATTTTCAATTGATTTTGGCAAACTCGGAAAATTTCAATTTACTGGGACACTAAATCCGCTAAACTTAAAAACCAAAGCTAACATAGAACAGTTGGTAAATTTTCCCGGATATAAATTATATTCAAATTTAGGATTATCAGATATTGAACTAAATGTTTCACCCAGTGGATTTGATATATTTGCAAATGCTAATACTCAGGAATCACTTGGTGTACTTTTTAAGTTCTTTAAAATTGCAGAACCACAAATTGGTTTTGGTGTAAGTGTTGCCAAAGATGGTTTTTCTCTTTCAGGTGCTTTAGATTTCAATAAAAATCCAATTGTAATTGATATTAAAGGTCAAACACGGTTTACACTTCAAAAATTTGAAATTTCTGCAGAATTAGGTGGTGATGAAACAAAGGAATTGGAAATTTTAGTAAATGCAGACGTTAAATTCAAACCAACAAAGGTCGACCCCGACCTCCAAACAGTTTTAGCTTTTTCATACAACTTAAAATCTCAAGAGCTTTCAATAGCAGGCTCAATTACAGATACTTGGAAAAATCCTTTTGGTATTTCAAAACTATTTAAGAACAAAGAAGTTATTAGTCTTGAAAATACAGCAATAGAAATTGGCTGGGTTCCTGGAACTCCAACTCCTACAACAATTGGATTTGCGCTAGAAAAAGGTCAATTTTTTCAACTTGATTTTGGAATTATTATGAGCCTTTCGCTCGATGATGGAAAAGTTGCCTTAAAAGCAAACCGTAATGAAATGACAATGAATGATTTAATAACAATTCTTCGTGATGGATTTGGTTTGAAAGTTCCTGATATATTTCCCAAAGATATTTACATAAAAGATGCTGAAATTTTGTTTTCTCCGGCAGGTGGTGAAGTTGGTGAATCTGAAATTAATCAGGGTTTTACTCTTAAAGGAACTGCTAAATTGATGGATGCAATAAATGCCAACGTTGATTTCTATGCTAATATGGATGACGGTTTTTATTTAGACTTTTATTTTGATAATAGCTTGAAAGATAAAATTAAGAATGAACTTAAAAATGTAAAAGTCCTTTCAAAAGTAATCAATCCTTTGCTTAGTACTTTTCAATTGCGACAAGCAAAAGTATATCTTGAGGCTGGTATGGATTTAAATCTGGCAGGAAAAACTCATTTTAATATCAGTATTTTTAACAAACCTCTGCCCATTCCTGATATGGAAGCTTCATTTGATTTCAAGAAAATTGTAAAACATGTAGTTGACAAAATTGTTGAAAGCAAAGGTGGTAAATTAGTTGAGATTTCAAAAAATATTGGTGCATCAGCTCAGACAGCAGGCAGAACAATTGGTCAGGGTGCTAAATTTGCAAAAAAAGTAGTTACCTTAGGAGTTTCTAACGCAAAACATCTCCATCCAAAAGGAATTCTTCATCCTGTTAACAAACATGTATGTCGCGAACAGTGCATTCCCAACAGAGCTAATGAACTAATTGGCAAAGTTCTTCATCCATCATTAAATGCAATTCAGTCGTTTTATGATAATATTATTGACGACATTGTAATTTTAGAAGGAGATTCTTTTGAACAAACAAAAAGTATAAGAGAGGCTTTCTTTCTGGAAGATTGGAATAATCTTAACCAAAAGATTGAAAATGATTGGAAAAGTATCTGGGAAGATAAATTTTACTACGGACTTTTTATCCGTAAAAGTGCTGCAATTGAAGGTGGTAATATTTATAGAGCAATTATAACAGATAAAAAACAAGAATATTTGAATTTGAAAAATAAAATATACAATGATCTAATTAATTTAAGGTTGCTTCCGGTTATTGTAAAATATGATCGTAAAAAAGGTTGTGGTACTTTCTACGCTAATGGTCAACCACTAAAAGAACATTGTGGGTGGAGAAAGAATTGGCATACAATGTTTGTATTTGGCAACATGGATAAAGTATTCTTCTATGATAACAATAGTGGAGTTATTGAAATTTACAGTTTAGATAAATCTGGGAACATGAGTTTGTTAAAACATCACAATGGAATTAGAAAATCTTGGTCATCAATTAACTGGATACCATACGGATTAAATGACGGAGTTATAAAATTTGAAGACTCTGATGGGAATTACGAATTATATAATCCTGATGATAATGGAAATATTATTCGCCAGACTAATCTATCATTAAAAGAGATATTGCCAGAACCAATAATTGTGAAATATAATTCTGAAAAAGGTTGCGGTGCTTTCTATTCTAATGGTAAACTATTGAAAGAGCACTGTGGATGGAATAAAACATGGCATACAATTTTTATATTTGGCAACATGGATAAAGTATTTTTTTATGATAAGAATGCCGGCTCAGCACAAATTTATAAATTGAATGGTGAAGGTGATATGAATCTATTAAAGCTATATAATAATTTCAGAAAGGATTGGGATAAAATAAGCTGGATTTCTCATAATGAAACTGATGGTGTAATCAAATTTGAAAAAGCCAATGGCTTATATGAATTATATCAATGTGATAATAATGGGAATATAGTTTTAGATTCTTATAAATAACAGTGTATCTGTGTAATTTAAGTTTCTTCGAAATACCAGCAACACTATTTCTTTTTTTGATTTATATTGATAATACTTTCGTTGAACTTTACAAATATGTGAATATGCTGTCTTTTTCATACAACAAAATTTTTGCAAAGGTTACAATTATTTTGAAAAAATAATAGGATGATTACAAAATGAAAGTGACTTTTTTAATTATAACTTTTTTGCATGGTCTAATTCATATTCTGGGTTTTCTAAAAGCATTTGGAATTAGAGAAACAAAAGAACTGACCCTTCCTATTTCTAAAACTATGGGTATTTTGTGGTTATTAGTAACTATTCTCTTTTCAATTTATGGCTTCACAATTATCGTTAACAGCAAATACTCTTGGATTATAGGCTTAGTTGCAATAATTATTTCTCAATTTATTATTATTTATTTTTGGACTGACGCAAAATTTGGCTCTATTCCAAATATTTTAATTTTATTAGTAGTCCTTTTTTCATTTGGCACTTATAATTTTAACAAAATAATTGAAAGTGAGACAAGTCAAATTTTATCAAATGTTTCGTTGAAAAACTTAAAACCCATTAGCGAAACAGCTCTTAACGGTTTACCAAAACCCATTCAAAAATGGATTAAAACGACTGGAATAATTGGAAAAGACGAACTTAAAGTGGCTTGGATTAAACAAAAAGCATTAATGAAAATGAAACCCGAACAAAAAGATTGGTATTCAGCAGAAGCAATACAATATTCAACTTTTGAAAATCCTGCATTTATTTGGACAGTTGAAATGGAAATGATGCCTTTAATTAATATAAAAGGAAGAGACAAATTTTTTGGCGGTAAGGGAGAAATGCTAATTAAGATAAATTCACTTATAAACGTTGTAAACGAAAAAGGTGAAAAACTGGACGAAGGCACTTTGCAACGCTACTTAGGTGAGTTAGTTTGGTTTCCTTCACTTGCTCTTAGTCCTTTAATAGAATGGGAAGAAATTGACGATTTTTCCGCGAAGGCGACTATTAAATATTATGATACCCACGTTAGTGGAACTTTCTATTTCAATGAAAATGGAGATTTTACAAAGTTTATTACCTTGCGTTATATGGGAAATGAAGACAAAAAATATCCATGGGTTTTAACAGTTGACGGCTATTCGCAATTTGAAGGGATTAAAATTCCTTCAAAAATGAAAGCCACTTGGAAATTAGATAAAGGTGATTGGACTTGGCTTGATTTAGAAATTTTAGATGTAAAATACAATGAAAATGTTAGTATTTTTGCTAATAGTTCATCATTTTCGTTTTTATAAAATCTTAACTTTTCAATAATAAAAAGGTATTCCTAATGGGGAAAAATATTTTCGTAATTCTTATCAATTTTTCGTTCGTCGTTTCTCTATTTTCGCAAGAAAAACTTTTAATAAATACTTACAACCGACAAAATACTTCATTAAACGGAATGTGGAATTATATTGTTGATCCATACGAAAATGGATTTTACAATTACAGATATGAACCATTTGAAAATAGCATAAATCCTTCGCGAAGTGCATTTTTTATGAATTCCAAACCAATTAGTAAATCAGATTTAATTGAATATGATTTTAATAAATCCGATAGCATAAACGTACCTGGTGATTGGAATACTCAAAAGGAAAATTTATATTATTACGAGGGTACTATTTGGTATAAAAAATCATTTAATTATTCAAAAAAGAAAAGTTCAAATCATGTTTTTGTTTATTTTGGAGCTTCAAACTACGAAACTGATGTTTATCTTAATGGGAAAAAATTAGGAAAACATATTGGAGGTTTTACGCCTTTTAATTTTGAAATAACAAATTTGCTTAAAGAAAAGGAAAATTTTCTTGTTGTTAAAGTAGATAACAAAAGAAAGCCTGATGGAGTGCCAACACTAAATACTGATTGGTGGAATTACGGTGGAATTACTCGTGATATTAAAATTGTTGAAACAAGCCAAACCTTTATCCAAGACTATTTTATCCAATTAAGCCCTAAAAACAAACATAAAATTAAAGGATATATTCAATTAAATGGTAATAATATTGAAAATCAATCAATAAAAATTGTTATTCCAATACTAAAATTAAATGAAGAGGTTTTAACAAATAATAATGGATTTGCAAAATTTGAATTTGAAGCAAACGATATAACTTATTGGTCAACAGACAATCCAGTTCTATATAATGTAAAAATTAAAACTAATGAAGAAGAATTAACTGACCAAATAGGTTTTCGCTCAATTAAGACCAAAGGCAATTTACTTTTGTTAAATGATAAACCAATTTTTTTAAAGGGAATTAGTATCCACGAAGAAAGTCCTATCAACAAAGGAAGAGCTAATTCCATTGAAGATGCTTTGCGGCTTTTAACTTGGGCAAAGGAATTGGGATGCAATTACGTTCGTCTTGCACACTATCCCCATAACGAGCACATTGTGCGTCTAGCCGATAAGATGGGAATTCTTGTTTGGGAAGAAAATCCAGTTTATTGGACAATTCAGTGGGATAATAAAAGCACTTATGAAAATGCAAAAAATCAATTGCACGAATTAATAAATAGAGACAAAAACAGGGCATCAGTTATAATTTGGTCAATGGCTAACGAAACTCCAACAAGTAGCTCACGCAATGCTTTTCTTACAAATCTTGCTAATGAAACTCGCAAAATAGATTCTACAAGATTAATTAGTGCCGCTTTAGAACAAAGTAATTTTGAAGGAAATCCAAATATTAAAACAATTGACGACCCTTTTGCTGAGATTGTTGATATTTTAAGTTTCAATCAATATATCGGCTGGTATGATGGATTGCCTGAAAAATGCAAAAATGTTAGTTGGAAAATTACCCAAAATAAACCAGTTATTATTTCGGAATTTGGTGCTGGTGCTAAACAAGGATTTTTTGGTGATAAAAATGTTCGTTGGACTGAAGAATATCAGGAATTTCTTTACCAAGAAACTCTGAAAATGGTAAATAGAATTGAACAACTGGCGGGCTTTACGCCGTGGATTTTAGTCGATTTTCTTTCTCCTCGCCGAGTTTTACCGAATATTCAGAATGGATATAATCGCAAAGGTCTTATTTCAGATAGTGGAATTAAAAAGAAAGCATTTTTTGTTTTAAAAAACTTTTATGATAACAAAAAATAAAAGTAAATTATTAATGTAAATTTAGAACAGTAATTCTGATGTTTAATTAATTTTATCACAATCTATTAGATATTTATACGGTAACACAATAAAAACAAGAATAAAAATAATATCAACAATCTTGCTTCTGGTTTTAATTGCACCGGCTTTAACAACCTATTTTTGGATACAATATCAAAAATCATTAGTAAAACGCGAAGTAAAATGGAAAATGATAGAAGGAATTGATAAGAATGAACTTGTCCTTCTAAAATTTACAGATGTAGAATCTAAAACTTTACTGAGGTGGAAACATTCCAAAGAGTTTGAGTATAATTTGCAAATGTATGATATTGTTGAAACTAAAGTAGTTGGCGATTCATTATATTACTGGTGCTGGTGGGATTATAAAGAAACAGAATTAAACAAGCAGCTTGCCGAATTAGTTAAAAATACTTTGAATAATAGTCCACAAAAAAAAGAAAAACAAGAACATCTTTTTTCCTTTTTTAAGTCCCTTTTTAGCTCAAATAAATTTAATTTAGATAAAGTTTATCCTGCACTAAAGACTGAACAAAACAACATTTATTTAACTTCTTTATTTTCAAATAAAATTTCTCCACCAACGCCACCGCCCCAATTAGTTTAAACAAAATGTGTTTTGCAAACTTATTTTGCAAAGCTTAAATACCATTTTTAACATAATTATTACAGTTAAAGTTTAAATTAAACAAGGAAAAAATTATAATGAAAAATATAATTTTATTGTTGTTTTTAGGAATTAATGCCATTTCCTATTCTCAGACAATTACAATTAACGACTCGGTTACTAAAAAGCCATTGGAATTGGTTTCTATTAGCAGCGAAAATCCAAAAGCATACACAATTACAAATTCTAAAGGACAGGCCAATATTTCGGCTTTCAAAAATTCAGAGAAAATTAATATTCAAATACTCGGTTATAAAAAAGAGATTACAAGTTACTCGTCAATTCAAACAGCTAAATTTGAAGTATTTCTTACAACAGAAAGTTTAAATATGGATGAAGTTGTTATTTCGGCTACACGTTGGCGACAATCGTCCAACAATATACCGTTAAAAATTTCCTCAATTTCACCAAAAGAAGTTGAACTACAAAATCCACAAACTGCTGCCGATCTTTTAACTGTATCGGGTAAAGTTTTTGTGCAAAAAAGTCAGCAAGGCGGTGGAAGTCCTATGATTAGAGGATTTGCTACAAATCGTCTACTTTATACAGTTGATGGAATTAGAATGAACACAGCAATTTTCCGTAGTGGAAATATTCAAAATGTGATAAATCTTGATCCATTTGCAATTGAAAATACCGAAATAATGTTTGGACCTGGTTCACTTATTTATGGAAGCGATGCAATTGGCGGTGTAATGAGTTTTCAAACTCTTGTCCCACAGTTTTCTTATTCTAATAAACTGCTAATTAAGGGAAAAAGCATATTGCGCTATTCATCAGCTAATAATGAAAAAACTGGTCATTTTGATGTAAATCTTGGATTTGAAAAATGGGCTTTTATTACAAGTTTTAGTTCGTGGAATTATGATAATTTGCGTCAAGGCAGTAACGGTCCCAACGATTATCTTAAGCCATTTTATGTTCAAACTGAAGACAATGTTGATAGAGTTATTACACAAAATGACATTTTGTTGCAAATTCCTTCAGCTTATTCACAAATTAATTTGATGCAAAAAATAAGGTTCAAACCAAATGATAATTGGGACTTCCAATACGGATTTCATTATTCCGAAACCTCACCTTTTGGAAGATATGATAGGCATAATCGTATGAAAAACAATTTACCGCGATATGCCGAATGGAATTATGGTCCACAAAAATGGATGATGAATAATCTTAATGTCACTAATGAAAGCAATAATACTATCTATAACCAAATGACATTGCGTTTGGCTATCCAATCGTTTGAAGAAAGTAGAATTGACCGCTCTTTTAATAAAACTGACGAAAATTACACAAAAGAAATGGTTGACGCATATTCATTAAATGTTGATTTTGCGAAAGTTTTAAATACAAAAAATACATTATTTTATGGAGTTGAATACATCTATAACAATATAAAATCATTTGGAAGTGTAACTGATATTTCAACAAAAATTAACACAAAAGGTCCTTCTCGCTATCCGCAATCAAAGTGGAGTTCAATTGCAGCTTTTGTAAATGACGAATTTAGAATGTTGGAAAATGTGACAATTCAAGCTGGTTTGCGGTACAATCAATTTATTTTGGATTCTGATTTTGGAAAAAATCTTGATTTTTATCCACTTCCATTCAAAAATGCAAACATAAACAATGGCTCTTTAACTGGAAGTATTGGCGCGGTTTACCGTCCAACAGAAAATTGGGTAATTAGTACAAACTTTGGAACAGCTTTCCGCTCACCAAACGTTGATGACATTGGCAAAATATTCGATTCTGAGCCGGGTTCAGTAACCATTCCAAATCCAAATTTGGAAGCAGAAACTGCTTATAATTTTGATTTAAGTTTCGCTAAAATTTTTGGAAATTTTCTTAAATTTGATGTTACTGGATATTATACAATTTTGCAAAATGCAATGGTTAGAAGAGATTTTCAACTTAACGGACTTGATAGCATAATGTATGATGGAAGTATGAGCAGAGTACAAGCAATACAAAATGCTGCAAAAGCTTATGTTTACGGCATTCAAGCTGGATTAGAAGTTAAATTTGCACCCGAATTTAGCTTTTCATCTGATTTAAATTATCAAGTTGGTGAGGAAGAGTTGGATGATGGTTCAAAAAGTTCATCGCGTCACGCAGCTCCTCTTTTTGGAACAACACGCTTAAATTTTAAGTATGATAAACTTAGTTTAGAGTTTTACGTAAACTATCAAGCTGAGCGAAAGTTTGAGGATTTACCATCCGAAGAACAATCTAAAGATGAAATTTACGCAAAAGATAAAAATGGAAATAATTATTCTCCAGTTTGGTACACACTAAACCTAAAAGCATTGTATTTATTAAATGATACATTTACAATTAGTTCTGGAATTGAAAACTTAACCGACCAGCGTTATCGTCCATATAGTTCTGGCATTTCGGCTCCAGGAAGAAATTTTATTTTTTCACTAAGAACTAATTTTTAATCCATTTTTTATTTTCAGCTATTTGTAATTTCATTTTTCACCCCAACGTAATTTGTTGGGGTGAAAAATCTTAACCCAGCACATATTAAAATTCTCAGTCACAAAAAATGCTCCTTCGAAATAGCGACCTTAGTATTTGCGAAATTGCTTTATTAAAATAACCCTAGTTTAAAAATATTCGGTTATTTTAAATTAACCAAAAAGAATTAAAAAATTTAAATTTACATCCAATTTTTAGCTTTTTAGTTTGCAAGGAATTATACCTATTTTGGAATTACTTTGTTTTTGATAACAAATATTTCCGATGTGTACAATCATTTGCATTACATTTGTCACAAAAATATATTGAAAATTTAACGTTTCTTCCAACACCAATAATACCACTAATTGATTTTATTGGCATCATAAGTGAGGAATCTGTAAGAGTGATATTACAAAAATTTTTAGGGAGCAACGAAAATAATTTTTGTTGTTCATTTACTAACCAATTACAATATCCTGGACTGTATCTGTTTGTTATGTTCCAACCAAATTCTTTTACAGTTTCACCAATATAGTTGTGAAGAATATCGGTGGCACTTTCAACTGCATAAGAAGCAACAATATCAACCAAATATGCTAAAACAGAATCTCCTTTCTGCGAAAGTTCTTGCCCCCACAATTCCATCTCATCGCCAATTGTACATAAAAATATGGCTGCTTTATTAGCTTTTTTTAACTGTCCAGTTACAATATTTTCCATTTTAAAAAAATGATTTCCAATAAAAAGTCCATCTATTTTATTTGGCAAATACTGCAAATCTAATAATTTATATCCAGCATGGATTTCGCATTTTTCAGGAAACTTAGCAATTATTTTATTGATCATGTCCTCAAAATGAATCGGCATTTTTCCATCAGAATATCCTATTATTTCCCCAATATTATTTTTGTCAAATTTTATATCGGAATAACTAATACTTACTTCAAAAGTATTTTCCTCTGTTTCAATTTGTGATAACTTTTTACGCATTTCTGTTTTCTATTTTTTCTGCTAAAGCTTTTATGTGATTTGGTGTTGTTCCACAACAACCACCAATAATATTAGCACCGCAATTAATTAATTCATCAACATTTGCTGCCATCATTTCTGGAGTTTCAGGAAATTGCGTTATTCCATTTTCAAAAATTGGCTTACCCGCATTTGCATGAATTAATATTGGAGTATGTTTATCAACTATTCTAATCTCTTTTACTATTTCAATCATGTTTTGGAATCCGTTGCCACAATTAGCTCCAATAATTGAAGCCCCAGCATCTTTTACTGCCTTTACCATTTCGGTAGGCGAAACTCCCATCATAGTTTTATAACTACCATTGTGCATTTTATCAAAAGTAAATGTACAAACAATTTCTAAATTGCAAACAGATTTTACTGCTTCAACTGCAATGCATGCTTCATCTATTGCAGTCATTGTTTCAATACAAATTGCATCTGCACCACCTTTTGCTAATGCCTCTGCTTGAATTTTAAATCCTTCAAACAAAGTTTCTTCAGAAATATCACCCATCATTAAAATAGCACCAGTTGGTCCAATTGAGCCCAGAACTAATTTTCCATAGCCAGCAGCTTCTCTTGAAATTGTTGCAGCAGCTTCATTCAATTCAAAAGTCCGCTTTTCTAATCCATAGTGACTAAGTTTAGTAGGACTTCCGCCAAAGCTATTTGTTAATATTAAATCTGCTCCTGCATTAACATAACTTTTAGCAATTTCAAATACATCATTTCTGTGTGTTACATTCCAAAGTTCTGGACATTCACCAGGGAGTAATCCACGTTTGTGCAAAAATGTACCCCAAGCCCCATCTGAAACTAATACTTTTCCATTATTAAGTAATTCTATTAGAGATTGCATAGTTTATTAACCACTCCAATTTATTCTTATATTATTTTATATCATTTTTATGAAGCAATCTTTTCATTTAAAAACAATACAGCTTCTTGTGGATTAGCAGCATAAGCATCAGCTCCCATTTTTTTAGCACTTTCAGCTGATAAAGGTGCCCCACCAACAATAACAGTAATTGATGGGTATTCTGCTTTTATTTCTTTTACAGTATTAGCCATATTTTCCATTGTTGTAGTTAGCAATGCACTTAAACCCACAAAACTATTTGGATTTTCTTCAATTGCTTTTATAAATTTTTCTTTTTTAACATCAACTCCTAAATCAATTACTTCCCAACCATTTCCTTCAACAACCATTGAAACTAAATTTTTCCCAATATTATGTAAGTCCCCAGCAACTGTACCAATAATAAATTTTCCTTTTGTTTTTATGCTGCCCGCTTGGAAAAAAGGCTTTAGGTGTTCCATAACTGTTGTCATTGCTTTTGCGGCCATCAATAATTCAGGAACAAAAACTTCATTTCTTCCAAATTTTTCCCCAATTCTCTGCATTGCATCATTGCAAGTTTTTAATATTTCATCTGGTCCAATATTTTGAATTAAAGCTGATTTGGTTATTTCATCAGCTCCATCTTTACCTTGCATATCAATTGGATACGAAGAGGCTTTATTAACCTTTCCTTTTTCAATACATAAACCAATTGATTCAATAATTTCATTCATTCTAAATGTTCCAATTTATTTTTCATAATTAAAATATTCCTTTTTTCAAATTTTACAATTACAATTTCTTAAATATTATCAACAATTTTTCTCAATAACTGAATTTTTTCTCTTTTAACCGCTGGAGCAATTGAACAAGCTGTGCTAAGAATAAACCCACCATCTCTGGTTCCAATATTAATTATATCTTGCACATCTCGAACAATATCGTCATCGGAACCGTTTAGAAGTGTGTTAACTGAGTCGATATTACCTTTTATAAATCCCATTTTGCCAATTCGTTCTTTAGCATTTTCTAACATAACATTTCCGAGTGGTGGAGGGTCTAAACACTCTATTCCACTAATTCCGCTATCAAACATTGTTTCAAGACGGTCACCAATAGCTCCGCAAGTATGAGTATAAATATGAACTCCTTTTTGTCTTACTGCTAATGCAATTTGGCTCTCAAAAGGTAAAACAAATTTTTTATAATCGTTTGGAGATATAAACCCTGCTCCAGCAAAAGGAGATGAAATTTTAATTGCATCCACACCTGTTTCGCACATTTCGAGACTTAGTTTGGTAATTAATTTTGTAAAGTGCCATAATATCAATTCGCATTTTTCTGGCTCCATCATCAAAGCCATTAAGCCATCTTGATATCCCAATAAATCCAAAAAATAATCAAATGGCGATGTTATTTCGCCGTGGATTGAAAATTTTGAGCCAACCGAATTAATAATATCTGTAATAGCGTCAAATTTATGATTTTGATTAATTTGAAAATGCAAATTACTTGATACTGGAATATAGTCCAATATTTGTGGTAAGTCTTCTAAATCAACTTCAGAGATATTTAATTTTGCCACTTCATTTTTGTATTCATAATAAGGAAGATCGTTGTTAGGGAAAATAATTTTATCACCACTTGCTAATTCAACTTGTTTTTGATTTCGGATATCTGTTATTGATACAATGTGCTCTTTCCAATTTGGGTTGTGCCCATGAAGACTAACTAAAATTCCGTCAAATTCATATATTTCTCTTAATTTAATAAGGCTGTCTGTAAAAGTAACCTTATCAAACCATAAATTTACTGGCGAAATATTAAGCTGCATAAGTATGTGACCAAGACTAAACTGACACATTAATGGAATTTTATCAGTTGTTTTCAAGTCCATTGCTGCTTTAACTCTTTCTTTTGGAGTCATTGTATAATCCGAGTATAATTTAAAATTACTATTTATTAATAACGCATTAACCTAATTAATATGGATAAATATATGTATTTATATTTCATTATTATCTAATTTTGATTTTACGAAACTGGTGAAAATTTTTCTATCTTTCCAATCATTCCAATATTTCCTTGCAAACCTCCAGAATGAATAGCAACAATAGTTTCACCCGACTTAAAATATCCAGACTTAATTAACTCTGCAATACCAAACATCATTTTGTTTGTGTAAATATAATCAAGCTCAAATCCATTAAGTTTTTCAAATTCTTTCGTAAATTCAACAAGCTCTTTGGTAAATTTTGCAAAACCACCAAAATGATAATCAGTATTTATATACCAATTATCAAATTCTCTTCCACTATAATCAAGGACTAAATCCGATATCATTTTTCGAAGAAATCCACCACCTTTTAGTGCAGGAAAAGCTATCGCATTTTTTTTGCCATTAAGCCTGGATAATGCAATAGGATTAAAATAAACAATTTTAGAAAAAGAATAATCAATATAGAAGCGAACTTGCCCCGACTTACTCGGTCTTAGCGTTTTTGTACCCAAAAGGTTAAGTGAACAATAGTACAAACGCTTAGAGCGAGTTAGTCGAATATGCATTAATGCTTTTCTAATGCATATTTGGGGTTAAGTCCAGTTACAATTCCAGCAAAAGTTCCTCCACTGCCCGAAGCCGCGCAAACATAATCGAAATCAATATTAATTTGTTCAACTATTTCGGCACAACCTTTAACAGCAATTTTATTTGTTCCACCAAGTGGAAGAATATAAACATCACCAAATTTATCGCGTAATTTTTTCAAAAAATGCTCCGATTCCTGTTCGCGAAATGTAGTTCTATCTAAATAATGTATTACCATTCCATTATTTATAGCCGATTTAAGAGTTTCATTTAAAGGAAAATGTTCTTCACCTCTAAGGATTCCAACTGTTTTAAACCCAAACATTTTTCCAGCAAAAGCCGTTGCGTGAATATGATTAGAATAAGCACCACCAAAAGTAAGCAGAGTATTTTTGCCTTGAGCCATCATTTCGGAAATATTGTACTTCATTTTAAACCATTTATTTCCCGATATTATTGAGTGTACAAGGTCAATTCGTTTCATAAATACTTTAACATCGGTTGAAATATTAGGCAATTTTATTGGAATTAAAACGGCAGAATCTTCATTAATTTGCTTGCTGAAATCAAACATATTGAACAAACTCAATTTTTAATTTATATTATCTATAACTTTTTCAAAAATAATGAATAGTTTAATATGATTAAAATCTTATTTGTTTGTTTGGGCAATATTTGCCGCTCGCCTTCTGGTGAAGCAGTTATGAATGCTCTAATTGAAAGGAACAATTTGCGGGATAGAATTGCATGTGATTCCGCTGGAACAATTGCATATCACACTGGAGAACCCGCCGATGCACGGATGCAAAAGCACGCAATTAAGCGTGGATATAATTTAACAAGCATTGCTCGACAAATAAAATTAAACGATTTTGAGCGGTTTAATTTTATTATAGCTATGGATAGAGATAATTATAGGAATATTCTTGCTCTTGATGTAGAAGGAAAATACAAGGATAAAGTTAAACTAATGATGGATTTTGCGATTGAACATTCTGATAACGATGTCCCCGATCCATATTATGGAGGTGAGCAAGGCTTTGAATACGTTTTAGATTTATTAGAAGATGCTTGTCTTGGTCTGTTGAAACACATTGTTAAATTGGATTTAGAACAAAAATAAAAAATAAAAAGTGAAAAGTGAAAAGTGAAAAGTGAAAAACAACATTCAATTACTTCCAATTTACAGTTTTTTTATTATTTAAGGAATAATTTAGGAGAGAAACAAATGGCTGAAATTAAAATTTATCACAAACCAACTTGCTCAAAAAGTAGAGCTGGCTTAAAATATCTTCAAGAAAAAGGCGTCGAGTTCGATATTATAAAATATTACGAAACTCCCTTTACTAAAAACAAGCTTAAAACTTTGCTAAAGAAAATGGGAATGAAACCGGCAGAACTTTTACGTAAAAATGAAGCAGCTTACAAAGAATTGGATTTCAAGAATAAAAAATACACTCAAGATGAAATAATTGACTTTATGGTAAACGACCCAAGCTTAATCGAACGTCCTATTATTGAAAAAGGCGAAAAAGCTGTTGTAGCTAGACCAACTGAAAAAATAGATGAGTTAATTTAAATGAAAAGTCTACTATTTTTAATCGCAATTTTTGTTTTTGCGTGCGGTCCTGAAAAGGATAGTCAAAACGAAACAAGTAATTTGGAATTTTCGTCATTTAATATCGAAATTTTGGATACAACCGATTTATTCTCAAAAAATTTAACAAGGCAGATATTGGTTGAAAAAATAAGTGAAAACAACATTTCGAATTCAACAGAATTAATTGAGGAAGGAACTGTTGAAGTAAATTATTCCAAAATATACGCAAACACTGAAAAAGAATTAACGCTTTTTTGGAATAACAATGGAGCGCTAAAATCGATAATACTCAACAATCCAGTTTCAAAATGGAGCGTAAATAATCTTAAAATTGGAATGACAATTGACGAAATAATAAACGAAAATGCCAAAGATTTTAACTTTTACGGTTTTGGTTGGGATGAAGGCGGAAAAATTTACGATTGGAATGATGGCAAATTTTCTGATTTTCAAAACGGATTAAAGGTCTATCTTTTAATCAATTTTGATGAATTTACTGAAAGCGAAATTGATAAATTATCTGGCGATGGCATTACACTAAATTCAAATGATATTATCCTCAAAAAGAAAAAAGTTATAATTGATAAAATTGAAGTAATATTTTAGATGCTGAAAGTTGACAATTGACAATTGACAATTTAGACACAAGATGTGAGATTCAAGGTGCGAGAATCAAGACACAAGATACAAGAAAAATGCAGTGACCTTAGCTTTGGTGAGTAAAACAAAAAGACAAATTAAGTAGCGGAGTATATTTTCACAAATTACAAGCTGGTAGTTTTAGCCAAACAAAAAACTTTTGCTGTTAAAATGAAAAATTTAAGAATTTAACTTTTTTTGATTACATGAAAAATATCGGTTATGAAAACGTTAATTATCATGAGTTTTTTGTTAAGTATGAGTGTATTTGCTCAATCCACTCAAAAATCACAAATAAATTCAAACTTTTATGGTTATTGGTTAAATGTGGATTATTATAATGCTCTTATTAATGGAGATACTCCACTTGAAGCATATAAATATCATGAGCCATATTTTATTGTTATCATTTCAGAAAAAGAAAACAAAGTGGGATTTTCTGACGACTTAAATGAAATAGGTTTTTATGATTTTACTATTAGTAATTCTTCAATAATATTTGAGGATAAATTGGGAAATAGTACAAATACAGTAACGTTAGCAAATAATGAAATGTTTGTTCTTAAAAACAACAAAGGTATCACAAAAGATTTCATTAAATATCCAGAAAAGTATCAAAAAGAAAACATGACCTTTGGTAGCTTCCTTCCACATTTTTTAATAAATGACCTCTATTTTAAAGGCGATTATACAACTTTAGATTCACTTAAAATGAAGTTTCATTTACTTTGGATGGGGAGATTATTGGAGTAGACAGTTATAATAAATATTACGTGTTTGCAAATTACCATTATGGTCCACCAGGTTATAACTCGCTTAGATTGAGTAATTACAACATTAAAAAAAGTAGCAGGTATTTTGCTTGGGAAAAATTAAATGACACTTTAACTATTTTTTCAACAATAGACACACTTGGTTTAAATAGAAAAAAAGGGGATATTTTTTTGAAACTCAAAAAGAAATAGTTTAATCTGCATAAAAACAGCACAAACTAATTGCTGTTTAGAACTACTTGAGAAATGGCCAATTCAGATTGGTTTTTTATAATTTTTGCAGAATTAACAAAACTAAAAGTTCGTTTTCAAATTAAAATAAGCCTAACATTAAAGAATTTTATCTGTAAATGAAATGAATGAATGTGATCTTATATTTTTTTGCTCATTTCCAGATAAAATTCTTTAAAGTTATACCTATTAAGGGGATAAAATGAAAAAGAGAAATAAATTATTGATACATTTTTTATTAATATTTTTTATTACTGCAATTGGTTGCGATAGCCCAAATGGACCTGGATATGATTTCAATCGAAGCATATATTTCCCTCTCGAAGTTGGAAACAAATGGTATTATAATTCGTATCACATAAATGATCCATTTTTTGATTCTACAAAATATGATAGAACTTGGGAAGTCAAAGAAGAAAAGTATTTAGCTAATAAGCTTTTTTATCTGATTGAAGAAACTGCATTTAATTCTGACGGATCAGTCTTCAGAACCGTATTTATTATAGCATTAAAGGAGATAGTTTGTTTCGAGTGAATTATGGACAAGAATTTATTCCATCATCTATTCAATTAGCTGGATTATTTTCAAACGATCAATATGAACGATTTATTGTTCAACCTGATAGTTCTGGAGATTATATGGGGTATGTAATCAATAAAACAGATTCTACTATTTCATTTTATTAATATCGCGATAGATGGATAGATTCTGGATGGCAAATGACTTTTCAAAAGAATATTGGATATATAGAATCTCATTCCGGTTGGGGTTTGGGAAGTAAATTAATAAAGTATGAGGTTTAAATAGGTATAACGTTATATGGATTGATTCCAAACCCCATAAAAATGCGAGGCAAACGCTGCTAGGATATGTACATTTGACACCTCCATAATTTGTGGTTGTTATAATTAGTGGAAATATTTATGTTGATGCAAAGAAAAATATTGATTTTTAAGTTGGCATTATTGTGGAGTAAGTACTGCCGCTTTGCGGCTTAGTTCAACCAGTTCTTCAAGGCCGACCGCTTTAAACGTAGCGGCATTTGTTTGGTTATAAAGTTGCGTTGTAAAAGTTAGTTGCTCTTTGAGTGTAGTTAACAAAATAAATTTATAAATAATTATTAGAGTAGATTTTTCAAAGCTGCGTTGCTGTTATGGGCGGCGGCTTAAAAACAACGCCGTTATGTGGGGAGCAAAGTTTATAGATACGAGTATAATTCAAATTTTGTATATCACATTATGATTCCGATAAGTTCTTGTGCTATATAGAAGTGATGGCAGTAAAATCCAATTTACAAATAATGAAATGGTTAATGATTTCATAAATAATAAGAAAAATGAGGTTCTAATTTGGGAACGAAATTATTATGATTGATTTTTGAAACTTTTATGATTTTGTTGCTATTTTAATCTAAATTTGAAAACAAAATTAAAGGAGATTTTATGATTTTTGATTCAATTGATAATTCAGAAACTTATTACGGACTTGGTGAAAAATTCCAAAAAGCTTTTGAATATATAAAAAACACGGATTTTAGCAAAATTAGCGATGCAAAAATTGAAATAGATGGCGATAATATTTTTGCATTGGTTCAAAAATATAATACCAAAAATCCTAAAAACGCAAAATGGGAAGCTCACAGAAAATATATTGATGTTCAATGCATGATTTCTGGTGCTGAAAATATTGGATTTGTGCTATCCGATTATCTTGATATTACTGAAGAATATAACGAAGAAAAAGATGTTGAATTTTATGATGGTTTGGGCGATTTTGTTCAATTAAACGAAGGTGAGTTTGCGGTTTTTTTCCCAAACGATGCACATAAACCCGGTTTGCATATTAAAGAAAGTGAATTGGTTCACAAAGTTGTTGTTAAAGTTAGAATCTAAATGCAATTTGAAATTCGCAAATATCATCCAACCGATTTAACGGCGCTGTATAAAATTTGTCTTCTTACAGGAAATAGCGGCAAAGATGCTACTGAATTATTTAGCGATTCTGATTTACTTGGTCACTTTTATGCAGCTCCTTATGCTGTTTTTGAACCAGAAATCTGTTTTGTGGTTACAAATAACAATAAACCTTGTGGATATATTATTGGGACAAAAGATTCGCAAAAATTTTTTGAAAAATGTGAAGTGGAGTGGTTTCCAATTTTAAGAACTCGATATCCTGTAAGAGATGTAAATGATAAATCGTGGGATGCGCGAATAATTAAACGAATTCACGAAGGACATAAAGTTAAACCAGAACTTGTAAATTTTCCAGCACATCTTCACATAGATTTATTACCCGAAACGCAAGGACAGGGAATTGGTCGCCAACTTATGGATGTTTTTATTAATGAACTTAAAAATGAAAATGTTCCAGCGCTGCATCTCGAAGTTGGAAAAGCAAATCCCGGAGCAATTAAGTTTTATGAAAAATTAGGATTTGAAATGATTAAAGAGTACGAGTTTTCAATCGCTTTTGGAATGAGCCTGAAGTAAATTTTTCCCCAATCGTCATTCTGACAATTTTTCCCAACCGTCATTCCGACAAGTTTTTAGTTGGAATCTTTATTTACTTCAGGCAAATTCCATTTTGTCACTAAATCTGAATATAATTGTTTTGTAAGTTGTACTATAATTGGATTTCGAGTCGCATCTAGCCAAAATGCAATTTCTTTCATTTTTTCGGATGCCATTGCAGTACAGCCAGCCATTGTTTCATTAGAATCAGCCCAATTGTGTAAAAATATGCATGAGCCAGCGCCTTTTTTACTATTGCTATTGTGGTCAACAACAACTCCCAATTCATAATAAATTCCAGCCTCTCTCATTTTTTCGGAGGAATTCCAATCAACGCCATTGATTGCTTTAATTTTATCACGAGCAACAAGTTGGTTATAAAATTTTGAGGAACTATCGTCAATACATTCAATCATTTCGGAAATATGAGTATATGGCATTTTTAATTCGGTCATTTGCTCGGTGGAATTATATCCAAAAACAGAACTTAGATTAAAAATTCCAGCAGGACTTTTACCATCGCCTTCCACTTTGGTTGGAAGATTTGTAAGATCTGAGGAATTGTGCAAACCAATGCCAGCAGCAAGTCCAGCTCTTCCAATTACAACCTTTATTGGTTTGCTTATTTGTTTCCACTCCATTTTGGAATTTTCTCTTTCAAAACAATATAAATATCCATTTGTGTCGCTAATTGAATTAGTTAAAACTAAAATTAATTGATTGTTCAATTCACCAATGGCAAAAGGGGTTTCTGCATTTATAAATGTGACAACCGAAAAAAATAATGCAATAATTAAATGGTTTGATTGGCTTATAATTTTACTAAAATCTGGGTTCATTTTATTTCTCCAAATTTAAAAACAGACATTGTTAATATTTAATTAAATTGATTAAAATATCAATTTAATTTTCCAGCTATAAAAGCTGTCGTCCAAGCAGCTTGAAAGTTGTAACCGCCTGTAATTCCATCAACATCTATAACTTCACCTGTAAAATATAAATTTTTGCATACTTTACTTTGCATTGTTCTAAAATCAATACTTTCTAAGCTAACTCCTCCACAAGTTACAAATTCTTCTTTAAAAGTAGTTTTCCCTTCAACCGAATAAACATCATTTGTTAACAAACTTACTAATTTATTCATTCCATTTTTGCCAACTTCTTTCCATTTTTTTGTAGATGGCAATTCGCATTTTTCCAGAATAAATAACCACAATCTTTCGGGTAACAAAAAGGGTTTCGCATTTGATAAAATTTTATTAGCATTTTCAATTGCAATACTTTTTAATTCGTTTAATACAAAATCATTGTTTGTAATGTTAATCCAATTTACTTGCACATTAAATTTGTAATTGTTTTCGCTCAAAATTCTTGCACCAAATGACGAAAGTTTTAAAATTGCTGGTCCGCTCATTCCCCAATGAGTTATTAATAAAGGTCCTTCAGATTTTAATTTTGTGCCTTGAATGCTAACAATCGATTTTTCAACAACAATTCCCATTAACGAAGTAATAGTTTCGTTTGGCATATTAAAAGTAAATAATGATGGAACTGGATTTTCAATTTTATGATTTAATTTTTCTAACCAATTAAATCCCTCCCTTTTGGGCGAACCACCAGATGCAACAATTACTTTGTCAAAAATTTTGGTTGGAATTTTTTCATTCGTAAATTCTAATTGTAATTTCTCATTTAATGGATTTATTGATTTTATTCCATGTTCTAATTTAATTTCCACACCCAAAATATTTATCTGATTCATTAAGCAATCAATTATACTTTGTGACTTCTGTGATTTTGGGAAAACGCAATTATCGTCTTGAATTATTAGAGGAACGCCTCGTGATTCAAACCACTCAAACGCATGTTTTGTATTAAATATTTGAAATGCTTTTTGTAGTTGTTTTTCCCCTCTTGGATATGCTTTTGAAAGCTCTTTAATAGAAGTACAGCCATTTGTTACATTACAACGCCCACCTCCAGAAACACTTACTTTTGATAATAATTTTGTGGATTTTTCAAATATTACAACGTTAGCATTTGGAAAATTTTCCTTAACTGCAATAGCCGAAAAAAATCCAGAAGCACCACCACCAATAATTGCAACATCCATAATTTAGCCAAAATTTATAATTTTATATTATCTAAAAATAGAATAATTTTAACTAATAATAAGCTAATAATTTGTAAGTGTATTAACAAAAAGAATTATTCTGTCTCAATTATATAACTGCATATTTTTATTGTTTACTTTAAATTTGCTTATTAGCGTTTGTAATTTTTCTGTTAAAAGATTTAAGTCCTCAGAAGCGGAAGCAATTTGCTGAACTCCAACTGCTGATTCGTTTGCTACATTATTAATTGCTTCTATATTTGTAGATACTTGTTCCGCAGTTGCAGATTGTTCTTCACTTGCCGCAGCTACTTGATTTATCTGGCTCGTTACATTATTAATACTTTCCAATATTGCTGTTAATACTTCGCCAACTTCGGCATTTAAATGCAGCCCGTTATTAACTGCTTCCCCTGCTTCTTTCATTGAATTATTTGCATCTTTAGCTTCTAATTGAATTGATTTAATTGTATCTGCAATTTCTTTTGTGGCTTTTGTTGTGTTTTCAGCCAATTTCCTTACTTCATCAGCTACTACAGCAAATCCTCTTCCATGCTCTCCAGCCCTAGCTGCTTCAATTGCTGCATTTAATGCTAATAAATTGGTTTGATCTGCAATATCATCAATAACTTGTGCAATAGCTCCAATTTGCACAGTTTTATTTGCCAACGAAGAAATATTTTTGCCTACCGTTTCGGTGGAATTAACAATTCGATTCATACCTTCCTTTGAATCTTTAAGTTTAATAGCTCCTTCGTTTGCCTTTTCATTTGCCTGTCTAGATGCCTCAGCAGATATTGTTGCGTTACTTGCTGTTTCAACAATAGTACGCGACATTTCCTCCATTGCAGCTGCAACTTCCGCTGTTTGTGAACTTTGCTGTTGTGCACCAGCTGCCATTTCTTCGGCACTCGATGATATTTGATTGCTGGCACTTGCTGTTGCTTCAACTGCATCCATTATGGTTAAAATTGTACTATTAAATTTTTCAACTATTTCATTAAATGCCACAAATAATTTTTCAATATCATCTCCATGCTTTTCTGGAGTAACACAAGCGGATAAATCTCCATCTGCAAATTTACTCATTCCAACAAGCAATTTTTGGGTTGAACGGGATAGGTAATCTTGCATATTTTTTATATTACTTATATCCGCAATAAATTCTAATGCACCAACAAGTTGATTTTCTCTATTATAAACAGGTGAACCTGTGTACATTACCGAATATTCATTGCCATTTGGTCTTGCTATATTTTCCTCAGTAACAGTTGTTCCTTTATTCATTGCTTGTTTTAATGCACATTTCTCTGTATTACAATGTTCCATTTTTAGATAATTATAACATTTTTTCCCAAGTATCTCATTTGAGGTTGAATTAACAATATCTAATCCAGCTTTATTCATGTACTCAATTTCATAATTCTTGTTTATTATCATAACTGGCGAAGGAAGGTTGCTTAAATATCCAATTTGTAGTGATATTTTTTCAACCATTTGATTAAACGATGTTGTTAATTGACCAATTTCTGTTTCATCAATAACATCAACATGGACACTTGTATCGCCAGCCGCTACTTTTTTTGCTGATTCGTTTAGTCTCGTTATGGGCGTAACAACTCTTTTTCTAATTATATACATTAGTATAAAAAATATTATAGCTACTGAAACAATTGCCATAATTGTAGCAATTATTCGTTGACTATAAATTGAATTGTATGTGTCAGCCATAGAATATCTTCCACTTATTATAACAAGGGTTTCACCTTCTTTTACATCGTGACATTCAAGGCATGTTTTATTTGCTTTAATTAATTCAACAGCTCTAAAGACAGGAATACCATTAAATTCTTCTTCAAAATATTTAGGTTCTGATTTACTAAGCACTTCTTTTTCCACAGAATCCAAATCCCTTTCGGAGTCTTTTTCTATTAAATTGGTTGGAGTTAATCTTAATTCTAAAAGTGTTTTGCTATCCCCTATACTCTCCTTAAATGGTTCTAAATCAGTTGCCCCACTATTCATTGAAAAGGTGACAGATTTTCGCAATAAATCATCCGTTTCTTTTACACTTTTATAGGTATTTTCAATTTTTAAATTTTCTTCATTTAATAACAAAACAAGCAACATTACAAATAATATTAATAACAGGGTTGATACAACAGCTAAGCCAATTTTGTAAATAATTGTGTTCTTCATTTTTCTCCTTAAATAACATTTGAACATAATATTATCGAAAAAACAACAAAAATGTTAACCCTTTGAGATTATAAATATGACTTTCACAAAATAGAATTAAAATTTTTTGAATAATAGTGGTTAAATTGTATTCATATAAAATTTATCCTTCTCCCATTTTGATGGATTTTGGAGAATATAATTTCTTATTCTTTCTAAATCTTTTTGACCTCGAATAATATGTTCATAATAATTTGGTTGCCATTTAAAATCATTATGATATAACGAATGAATTCGTTTTGTGCAAACCGATTTAAACTGTCCAATTATTGCCCCCAACGAATTAGCCTTTAAAGTAACGTGAGTATCCGTAGAGATGACCCGTTGGGTCATCTTTGGCAACCCCGACCCAACAAAATCAGATTTTCCGCCAGAATTAATTATTACAATTCCATGAATATGGTTTGGCATAATCACAAATTCATCCAAATCGACATTTTTTCGAACAACATTTGTCAGCCACCATTCCTCCTTCACAATTTCGCCTATTGAGGAATAATTCATATTCCCACTTTTAATATTCCCGAAAAATGATTTATGGTTTTCTGTACAAATTGTTACAAAAAACCAATTTGGGAAGGCATAATCAACACTTTTTAATCGGTTCGATTCTATTCTGTAACTATTTATCGTTTTATGCATTTTATGTTTTGCCCTTTGGGATTTGTTATGTAATTGTTAAATCAATTTGTAAGATGACCCAGCGGGTCATCTCTACGTATTTAATCGCATGTATTTGTGGCAACTTGTTAAATGGTCGTTCACCATTCCAATTGCTTGCATGTGGGCGTAAATTATTGTGGAACCAACAAATTTGAATCCACGCTTTTTTAAATCTTTGCTTAATTCATCCGATTCTATTGATGTTGCTGGAACTTCGCTAATTGTCTTCCATTGATTGACAATTGGTTTATTGTTTACAAATTTCCAAATATATTTATCAAAACTTCCAAACTCTTTTTGAACTTCCAAAAAAGCTATTGCATTTGTAACCGAAGCTTTTATTTTTGCTCTATTTCTAATAATTCCAGCATTTTGAATAAGTTCCTCTAACTTTGTTTCTGTATATTTTGCCACTTTTTTCACATTAAAATTATCATATGCATTTCTATAATTTTCACGTTTTCTGAGAATCATTAACCAATTTAATCCTGCTTGCGCACCTTCTAAAATTAACATTTCAAAATGTACTTTATCATCATGCACAGGAATGCCCCATTCTTCATCGTGATATTTAATATATTGTTCATCTGATCCACACCAATCACATCTTTTAACCATAAATTCTCCCATTTGTTTTAACAATAATTTCCAAATCCATCATTTTATTTTGGTAATTTACCAAAAATTTTCCAAAGCCATTTATGGAATCCATGAACAGATTTAACCGGTTCAGCAAACATTAAAATACATTCATTGTGAATTACATTTATTCCGTTCTCTTTGCAATATTCAATTGCTTTTGTTGATTCACTTCCTTGTTGCATCCAAATATGTTTAATTCCTATTATGTTTGCTTCTTCAACTATTTTTTCTGTTTCAATACCATTAACCACAATAACAACTGCTTCTATTTTACCATTAAGCTCACTAAGTTTGTTGAAGCACTTTTCTCCTTCAAATTCACTTAATTTGGAATTTACTGCAAAAACATTATACCCTTTTTGCTTAAGTTCCTTATATACAGTGTTTCCAAATTTCCCATTTTTTTGGGAAACGCCAACAACAGCAATGTTTTTTAAATTTACAAATTTTTCAATAGATTTTTTTGATGCCATTTTATATCCAATTATTTTATCCAAACAGTTTTAATATTTACAAATTCCTTTATTCCATAATGTGAAAGCTCGCGTCCGTAACCTGATGTTTTTATTCCTCCAAAAGGCAAACGTGGGTCCGATTTAACTAATCCATTAATAAATACAGAACCCGAATCAATTTTAGAAGCCAATTTTTTTGCTTTATCTATGTTGCTTGTCCATAAAGATGCACCAAGCCCAAAAGGAGTATCGTTTGCTATATTAATCGCTTCGCCTTCGTCCTTTGCTCTAATAATTATTGCAACTGGTCCAAAAAGTTCTTCGTTGTATGCAAGCATACCTTTTTGCACATTACTCAAAACAGTTGCTGGATAAAAAGCACCATCTCTGTTTAGTCTTTCACCACCACAAAGGACTTTTGCCCCTTGCTTCACGCTTGTTTTTACTTGGTAATCCAACTCTTTAAGTAAATCCTCGCGTGCAATTGGTCCCAATTCTGTTTCTTTCTCCATTGGATTCCCAACAACAAGTGAATTCATTTTGCGTACAAATTTTGATTCAAATTCATCAGCAATATCGTTGAGCAAAACAAATCGTTTAGCTGCAATACAACTTTGCCCGTTATTCATTATACGAGCAAAAACTCCTATATTAACCGCCTCCTCAATGTTTGCATCACTTAATACAATAAATGGGTCGCTTCCGCCAAGTTCCATTACACTTTTCTTTAATGCTTTTCCTGAAGCCGATGCAACAGCCATTCCCGCTGTTTCACTTCCCGTAAGTGTCGTTGCTTTAATTAATGGATTTTGGATTACACAATTAACTTGGTTTGATTCAATAAGCAGTGTTTTAAATGTTCCATTTAGTAATCCAGCTTCAGTAAATATCTCTTCAATTGCTAATGCACACAGTGGAACATTTGAAGCGTGTTTTAGCAGACAAACATTGCCCGCCATCAATGCTGGCGCAGCAAAACGAAATACTTGCCAAAACGGGAAATTCCAAGGCATAACCGCAAGCACAATTCCAATTGGGTCAAATTGAACAAAACTTTCGGAAGCATCTGTTTTTATAAATTCTTTTTGTAAAATTTTTTCGGCATTATCGGCATAATATTCGCAAACCCACGCACACTTTTCAACTTCTGCAAATGCTTGTGAAATTGGTTTTCCCATTTCTAAAGTCATAATTTCAGCATACTTATTTTTGTTGTTTCTTAGAACGTCAGCCGTTTTAAATAACAATTTACTTCTTAGTTGGAATGTTGTTTGTTTCCATTGTTGATATGCTTTTTCGGAATTTAAAATTATACTTTTAATTTTTTCATCACTCGTCTTTTCAAATGATTTTACTAATTTGTTAGTATTTGGATTGATGGTTTCAATTGCCATTCTTACACCTTAGTTAAATTTTGTAATTGAATTGCTTTAAAATAATTATAAATATTTAATAAAAACATAATAGAATTAACTTGATTAAATTAGATATTATAATTATTTATTGTTTAAATATTATTCAAAACATTAAGTGAACACAAATGGCAAAAAAAAACCCAAAAACTTTCGTTCTTGATACAAACGTTATACTCCACGATCCAAACTCAATAAACCAATTTGAAGAGAATAATGTTGTAATTCCAATTACAGTAATTGAAGAAATTGATTACTTCAAAAGAGGAACACAAGTAATTAACATTAACGCTCGTCAATTTGCAAGAACTCTTGATTCCTTAACAGGCAAGGATCTTTTTAATGGCGGAATTTCACTTGGAAAAGGAAAAGGTAAAGTCAGGATTGTAATTACAAACGGAATGTGTAAAGAAATTAAAGATGCATTTAGAGAGGATACTCCCGACCATAGAATTTTAAGTTGTGCTTTTGAACTTGAAAAAAGCAGCTCGGAAAAACGTAAAAACATACTCGTAACAAAAGATGTTAATTTGAGAATGAAAGCCAAAGCGCTTGGCATTCTTGCTGAAGATTACACAACAGACAAAATAAGTAGCATTGACGAGCTTTATAGCGGAAAAGAAATTTTGGAAGATTTTGATGATGAAATAATAAAAAAATTTTATGATGCTCCATTTAGTGTTAACACCAATGAAATTAAAGAAAAAACCGATTGTGAATTCGTTCCTAATAAATATTTTATAATAAGGAATACAAACCGTTCAGTACTGGCTTATCTTGATAGTGAGTTACAAAATTTTCATAGAATTGATAAAAATCCAGTCTCTGGTATTAAACCACGAAACTCCGAACAGACTTTTGCAACCGATGCATTGATAAATCCTAATATTCCTCTTGTTTCACTTACTGGAAAAGCAGGAACTGGAAAAACATTGATAGCATTAGCTTGTGCAATGCATGTTCGTAAAAAGTATCGCCAAATATTTGTAGCTCGCCCAATTGTGCCATTAAGCAACAAGGATATTGGATTTTTACCTGGTGATGTTGACAGTAAAATTGGACCATACATGCAACCACTTTGGGACAACTTAAAAGTTATTCAAGACCAATATTCTGAAACTGATCCTAACTATGTAGCTATTGCAAATATGATAAAAGATGAAAAACTTGTAGTTGAACCTCTAAGTTACATACGTGGAAGAAGTTTGCAACGCATTTATTTTATTGTGGATGAAGCACAAAATTTAACTCCACACGAAATAAAAACAATTATAACAAGAGTTGGTGAAGGCTCAAAAATTGTACTAACTGGTGATATTTACCAAATTGACCATCCTTATTTAGATTCCCAATCTAATGGTTTATCTTATTTAATTGACCATTTTAAGGGACAAAAACTATATGCACATATAAATCTAGAAAAAGGTGAGCGTTCTGAATTGGCTGAACTTGCAAGTAATTTGTTATAATTATGTTAAGGAATTAAAATGAGAAACATTCTGGTTTTTGTCTTTTTATTTATTGGAACTAAAATGATTGCTGCTCAAGAAATTGAATTAATGAATAAATTTGAAAATTATTCACACACTTTAGATTCAACGACAATTCCTTATAGGATGTTTATTCCTCAATACCAAGAAAATGAAAAACTTCCTTTAATTATAGCTCTACACGGATCTGGTGAGCGAGGAAGTGACAATCAAAAACAAATTGAATTTCACCGTTTATCAACTGTTTGGGTCGATTCTGCAAATCAAAAAGAACACCCTTGTTTTGTAATTGCACCTCAATGCTCTATGGAAAATAGATGGGTGGATACTGATTGGACTCAAGATAAATATGATTTTGCTCAAACTCCGATTAGCAACGAATTAGCTACCGTTAGCAATCTAATAGATTCTATCGTTTCAAAGTATCCAATAGATAAAAACAGAATTTATATTACAGGCTTATCAATGGGTGGATTAGGTTCTTGGTACCTGCTGATGAATAATCCAAATCGTTTTGCTGCTGCAATAATTATGAGCGGTGCCGCCGATCCGCAAATGGCTTGCCAAATTAAAAACGTTCCAATTTGGGCTTTCCATGGTGATATTGATGCTGCCGTTCCAGTGGAAGGCTCTAGAAAAATGATAAAAGCTATTTCTAATTGTGGGAATGATGTTCTTTTAATTTCTGACCCAAATAACAAAGATTTTTTGGACAATGAGATAATGACTAATAGAATAATTAATTCACAGCATATTTACACGGAATATAAAAACAAAGGTCATGTTATTTGGAAAGAATCATACGATAACTGGCTTGTTCGTGAATGGCTGTTTTCTAAAAAACAGAAATAAAACTACCTTATTTTATTTCTAGTTTTTCTTCAAGATAAAATAATCGTTTTGGTTCGTTAAATTTTTTGGTTAATTCATATATAAAATCAATACCTTCTCCCGTTTTCTCTTTTAAATTAGATTTCCCTGTTGTGATCAATAAATATGAATTTTTATCAAATCTAAAACTAATGTTTTGGCTTGCAACTGTTTCACGAATTAAATAATAAGTGCTTTTTTCATCTCGCATAATTTGTTTTGCAATGTCATTTTCCCATAGGACTAAATCTACATTTGCTTGTTCAGTAAACTCCCTTTCTGCATCCTTTATTTCTACTTCAACGGTAACAAATTCTGTATTAAAATTTATATTTAGCATTGTTAAAAGCTCATCTTTGGAAAATGTCATTTGACCAATTAGTGTTCCGTCATTACTAATATCCGATTTTATTTGAGGAATATCTTGAACAATAAATTGTACTCCATCTTGATTAATTCGATAAACAGTACCTGGTCGGTTATTTGTCCGTGGGGTTTCAAACGACTTAAAGTTTTTAAGCAGCGAATTTTGAGGTGCTTGTGCAAAACTTAAAATTGAAACAAAAAACAAAAGCAAAAATAACTTTTTCATCATAAATCCAAATAATTTTATTGTGTGACATTTTATTATCGAATTATTATCAAAAAAAGTTAGTTAAAAAAATGCTTTAATGAGAACTAATATTTTCGTCGCCTACAAGAGCAAATACTAATTAAACTTATAAAAAAACCGCCTATGTTTTGGAAACATGGCGGCTAATAAAACTAATTTTATTTACTCTATTTGCCTTTTTCCTTTCGTTTGGCTTCTTTTTCTGCTCTTTTTTCTTTTAATGATTTAGTTGCAACTTTTTTTACTGCCTTTTGAACTTCTTTTCCTTTTGCCATTTTATTCACCTTTTAATTTTGTTAATTATTGAATTAAAATATTACGTAAATGGTTATTAAACATAGTTTAAAATAATAATTTTTCCTTAAATGCTTCAAGTTAAATTTTTAGAACTAAATATCCAAAACCAAACATTAGTTGTTTTTTCCTTTTAATATACTATTTTTTTACTATATAAATCTCTTTCTGTGGTTTTGATAAAAATTCTGCTCCATCTTCGTGAACTACAATTATTTCCTCTATTGTTGCAATTCCATAATTTTTAATTGGTAGCCGTGGTTCTATAGTAAATATGTTATTTTTTTCAATTTCGAGATAAGGAATATTTCCATAACGTTCCCATCTTGGGCCAAGCAATGCACCACCATCGTGAGCTACGCGACCAACTTGATGTCCAAGTCCGTGTGGATATTCTTCATATCCATTTTCAACTATAAAACTGCGAGCAATTTCATCAATTTCCCACCCTTTTTTGCCTGGCTTGATTGCATCAAATGATTTTTGAATGGAATCAACAATTACATTAAATCCACGAATTACTTCAGCTGGTGGTTCTGTTTCGTTTTCTTTAAGTACATACCAAGTACGCTGTAAATCGGAACAATATCCATTTAGTTTAATTCCAAAATCCATGTTTATAACATGACCTCGTTGAATCTTGTTATTTGTTGGACCAGAGTGAGCGCCCGCAGTATCGGGACCAGAAAATACAGCTGGACAGTGCTCTTCGTCCCAAGCTAAATCAAACCCTTTTTCTTTACAAATTCCTTTTACAAATTCAGCAACATCTTTTTCAGATTTGCCAGGTTCAATAAAATTGGTTACTTGGTCAAAAATAATAAGAGTTTCCTTTATTGCCTCTTTAATGTAACCAACTTCTGCTTCCGATTTTCTTCCTCTCAAAGCTGCAACAATTCCTTCTGAGGAAACAAATCTATCTACATAAGGTGTATCTTTAAGCAAATCTACTAATTCGAGAAAAACCCCGTAAGTTAATCCATCTGCTAAACTAGAGTTTCGCGAGTAATTTATTGCAATATTTTTTGGATTAAGCTCTTCAATTGTTTTAACTAAATCTTCTCTAATAGATTTTAAGTAAGGAATTATTGTTTTGAAAGTTCCAACTGTTTTCATATTTGCTTCTTCAAGCGAGCCAATGATTGCAATAGTTTCGCCAGTTTTTGTGATAATAAAGGCAGAATGCCAAGTCGCCCCAGTACCCACAATCATATCCATCATCGGGTCTTTTAAGTTTCCGGTTTCTCTAACAAAAGTAAGCCACATATCAATATTTTTTTCATTCAAAATTTCAATCGCCTGCTTCTGTTTTTCCAACACTAATTGATCTGCCATTATGTCTCCTTTTAATTTTTATCTTTTAACTTTAGGCTCAAAACCTAATTAATTTTATATATATTAAAATTCATTCCATCTATAACAAAGTTCACAGAATTTGAATTTATCTCAATTTCCCTTCCATCAATTAAACTAATTAATTTATTTGATTTATAAAATTCTGGGAAAACTATAGTTCTTGATTCTTGCTTATCGCTTTTATTTAATATAATTAAAACTCTTTGGTTATAATCAGAACGAACGTAAGCATAAACATTTTCGTCAGCAATTAGTTTGTAAAAATCTCCGTAACGCAATGCTGTATTTTTGTTTCGCAACTTTATAATTTTGGAAACATCGCTCATTGTGCTTTTTTCAAATTCCGTAAGTTCTTCTTCAAATCGCATCATTCTTCTGTTATCAGGGTCAGATGCCCCAGTCATTCCAAATTCACTTCCATAATAAATTACTGGTAATCCTGGAATTGTATTCATATAAGCCATGTACAAAGTGAGTTTTTTATAATTATTTGGATTTTCAACTTTGGGTGGATTGTTCCAACCTTCTTCTGTTGCAGACCATTGACTAACGTTCAAATCACCATCGGCAAAAGACATAAATCTGTTTTTATCATGACTATCCATAATGTTGCTCATTAAATGCAAAGCTCCATAAACTGAAAATGTTTTCTGCATCTCTTTATCCAAACCGCTAAATGACATATCGCTATTAATAAATGTTGGAAGTGCAACATCATAAAGGTTAAAATTAAACTGCGCTGAAAGTTGTCCGTTATTTACATACGAACTTATTAAATCGTAACTTCCAAAAGTTTCACCAACTTGATAAACTTTTGTATTGCGCGGTATTTCAATTTCTCGTTTCAATTTTTTTGTTAGCTCTCTCCAAAACTTGTTTGGAACATGTTTAACCGCGTCGTGTCTAAATCCATCAGCGCCTGTTTCTTTTAACCACCAAATGGCATTTTCAGTAACTGAATCCAAAACTTCTTTTGAGCCAAGATAATCGAATGAAGGAAGATAAGGTTCAAACCAAGTTGTTAAACGGAATTCATCCCAGAAGCGGATATTTTTTCTTCCATCTGGCAAATCCAATTGACCAAACCAATTTTTATGTTTTTGGTAATATGGATGATCTTTGTGAACATGATTCGATACAAAATCCAAAAGAATTTTAATATTATGTTTGTGCGCAATATTAACTAGCTCCTTTAGTTTATTCATATTTCCAAATTTTTCTTCAATTATTGTGTTACTTATTGGCCAGTATCCGTGGTAGCCTGAGTACCATCTGTGTGGTTCAGGATATTCGCGGAAAGCAATATTTGGATTATCATAAACAGGTGAAATCCAGATTGTATTAATTCCGAGACTATCAAAATAGCTGTCATTTAGCTTATTGATTACTCCTTGTAAATCACCGCCCATGTAATTTGCTTTACTAGAAAGGGAATCGTGTATTACGGGATTATTTATTGAAGTATCCCCATCGCTAAATCTATCAATCATTAGCGAATAAATAATACCATCGTGCCAATCAAATTTGGATGAATTACTAATGGGATTTCCATTTGCAAGAAAAACATTCTGAAAATTTGTAGTTCTACCTTCTTTTGTAACTGCAAGGCGGAGTAAATCCCTTTCTCCAAATTCATAATCTGCTAAATCAACAATAATTTTATTCTTTTCAATTGCAATTGAACCTTCATTAATTTGATTATTATTCAACAAAGTAATTATGTTTTTCTGTGTTATATTTTTAGAAAAATCAATCCCTTCAATTACAAATGAGAAAATTTTATTCTTATTATTTCCAACATGTAAAAATATTTTTTCAGTTTTAGCTTCTTCAATTGTTCTTAGTGAATTAAAACTTCCAAATCCATTAGGAGTTTTATTTGGATTAACTGGATCGACTATTTCTTCGCCATCACCAAAAAATTTGTAGGCATAAACTCCAGGCTCTAATGTTACTTCAGCTTCAAAAGTTCCATCTCCATTTTCATCAGTCATTGCAATATCTTTTCTATTCCAACCATTGAAGCTGCCAAACAAATAAAGCTCGCTATATTTTCTATCTGGTTTAAATTGGAATTTATAAGAAGCATTTTTATGAATTGTTACTGGAATGCTGTACACGTTATCATCAAGCGTAAAGTCAATAAGTGTCATTCCTACAAAATCGTTTTTAGATTGTAATATTATAGAGCTGGAATCTTTTGTTTGCTTTACATCTACAAATGGATTTTGCAAAAAAACAAGCTTATAATTTTCGCTAT
>Ga0210046_1000427_pt1 | contig 40996 bp, 32 predicted proteins | sample CryGeyCG2114_250_FD_185461 | JGI IMG/M metagenome (GOLD analysis project Ga0210046, IMG submission 185461) | Groundwater microbial communities from aquifer - Crystal Geyser CG18_big_fil_WC_8/21/14_2.50 (SPAdes) (version 2) | ecosystem: Environmental > Aquatic > Deep subsurface > Groundwater ...
CATCGCTAAATTTTAACATAGGGTCAGTGGAATTCCAATTCATTGTGCTTCTTATTTCTTCAATATCTTCCGAAAATGAGCAATCAGCAAAGACAACGGTGAATACAAAATCTTCCATGTCAGTTTCATTAAGATGGATGGAAACCGTAGCCATTTCAGGTTCAGTAAGTTCTGTATCATGTGTATAAATCACTTCAAATGTAGTTGTTCCAATTTCTTTGGGTAGAGTTCTACTAATTCCGTCCAGGTTGATGGAATAATAACTTGTATTATAATTACTCAAAGAAACAGCATCACCAAGGTTTGAAGGAATCAGGTTTAGTTGGGCAGTCCCTGTATTAAGAATCGTAAAGGTCAGTACTTCTTGTTCTTCATTTCCCAATAAAGGATTATAGAAATTATAAACCCCATTTTGATGAATGGTATTGGAGCCATGTTTTACAACCATCACCGGAGCAACAGGTACACTATAATAGTTATCATCAAAAGAGCCGAGGCGGGGATTTGAATCATCGCTATCTTCAGGAAGGCCCTCTCCACACCCAGCTATCCGATGACCAACCCCCCAGTTGTAATATCCATCTTGATCATAATCCCTGCAATTACGATCATAATCGTTACCAATTAATTGGTGCATTCTGAAATTTGATCCTTGTGCAACGGCATGGGTTTGATGCATAACGTCTGGTGATGAAATTATCATTTCCCGGAAATTATAATAATTATCCTTATAAATCCAAATCGTTGCGTTTGTTTCAGTATCGTATCTATACCCAATTAAAAGCATCTCGTAATTAAAATTTCCATCTAATAACCACTAAGCAAGCGGTCCATACCTGATAAGTTGTGATTTAATTGAGTCGAATTTGCTATAATTGTTCACCGTTTTGTACCCGTCAATTGTTATCCTTATGTCAGGATTTGAACAGATTGAATTTGTAGTAGAACAAGGGGGCTCATATTTGTAACATTCTTCATTTACAATACCATTATCTCTCACATAAATTAATGCAGTACTTGAGTTTATACCAGTTGTACAAATACCTGAACATCCACACCAAACATCCATTTCAGATAAATCTAATTGATATTGCCTATTAAAGTATAGGTTTGTCATGGATTCAATCAAGGCAGTAATGCCAAAGGCGGTGCATGAACCACATGACCCCTGACCATCGAAAAATGGAGTAATCCAACCGTATAGTCCCCCATAATAAATATTTCCCGCCTCATTTATATTCGCCCCATGCCTGTTTCTCCAGTCATAATGTTCAACTATATTTGAAACAGATCGTTCATTCTGGTACTGCGAAATATAATTGTATATACCTTCAATATAATAATCAAATCCTTGAAGATTATAATAATCCCCATACTGGTTGGTTTTTTCTTCATAAGTCATTTTAACAAGAGGTGTATGTCCCGCAACCCAATTCCATCCTTTGTCTGCTATATTGGAACTCATGTTCTGTACTTTCAAAGTATCATTCAACCGCTTTGATTGATAGCTCAATGAATCAGCATTCTCAACAAATTGGGTAAGATAGGTTATACTTTGAAGCGTTACAGAAGCCTGACGAACATAAATAATTAATGATACAGGCGTAATCTCGTTTAAAAAACATGTCTCATCACAAATGTTCGTAATGTCAAAATTCATACTTGTAGCAATGAGTGGATATGTTTCATATACCATATACTTAATATTATTCTCATCAACAAGAACGATTCGGACAAGACTTGTGTCGCTGTATAGGGTAATATGTCCGATAACGTAAAGTCCGGTAATAGAATCTACCTGACTAAAGGGATAAATCTCATTATCGGCATTAAAGCTACTATTAATACTGATGGTTTGCGCTGTTGATGTTATCGAAATAACCATAAGGCAGAAAACCGCCAATACAGCCTTTGCTGTGTGTGTGTGTGTAATAAGTGATACATAACGCATTGTTTTTTGGTTTGAAAATACTTTGCTTCAAATATATTAAATTATTTGGATATGAATATTTTATGATGCAAAAAAAATACCCCGGATCACCCATTTGCTACACATGACACAAAACACAGTATATTCCTTTGATCATTTTCAGGGAATCATCTCAATTGAATGAAAGTGTTTCGCTTTCAACAAGGTCCCCTTTATAAACATTTATAAACAGGAGACCCTCTACCCCAACCCCTTCGGATAGCACAAAAAATACTTGGTAGTGGGTTTGGCCAACAACGAGATATTGAGCTGATCGGAAGCCTCGGCAATGTCCATCACGGTGCCATCCTTAAACAGGATGTTGATGTTGTCGCTGCCCAGGTGGTACATGTAGTTGGAGGTGCTGTCGGAAAACACAAAATTATCGGCTTCTTTGTCAGTAAGTCCCCATTTTTCCATGACCCTGCTGTGTTTTTCAAGGATGAGTTGCTGATCAAAAGGCTCACCCTGCATCTCAATTTTAAACAACCTCCGGTTGACCACGCTCTGGCTTAACAGGCGCAATACCTTGTCGGGATGGGTGATCCAAACCTTCATGGAAGTAAAAATATCAAAATCATCCAGCAGGGTAAACATGGTGAGTGCATGCTCATCCTGTAGAAAAAGTTCCTTTGTTACGTGTTGTTTTAAGAAGTAATCAAGTGCGGGAGTGGCAAAAAGTTCCGATCCCTGCATGCGCAACTCCTTGGCCCTGCGCAACACATGCATCAGGGTATGTTCGGCCACCAGCACCGTCTTGTGCAAATACACCTGCCAGTACATTAACCTGCGGGCCATGATAAATTTCTCGACCGAATAAATCCCTTTGGCTTCTATCACCAGATTATCGTCCACCACATCCAGCATATTGAGTATGCGCTCATAGTTGACCGTTCCTTCTGAAACCCCGGAAAAAAAACTGTCGCGTTTTAAATAATCCAGCCGGTCCATATCCAACTGGCTCGATACCAGTTTATGCAAAAAGGCTTTGGGATGGGTGCCGTCAAAAACCTGAATGGCTTCGGTAAGCTTGCCGCCGAATTCATCATTCAATCGCATCATCAGCAACTTACTCAGGTATTCATGGTTTACGCCATCGGCAATGCTGTGTTCGAGGGTGTGCGAATAGGGTCCGTGCCCGATGTCGTGAAGCAAGATGGCCACGTAAGAAGCAAGTGCTTCTTCTTTGGTAATTTCATGCCCTTTTGACCGGAGCTCTTCGATGGCCCTTTTCATTAAATACATCGCGCCAAGCGAATGATGAAACCGGGTATGCAGCGCGCCCGGATATACCAGATGTGATAAACCCAACTGCTTGATGCGGCGCAAGCGCTGGAACCAGGGATGCTCGATTAAATCGAACAGCAAGCCATCGGGAATGCTGATAAAACCGTAAACAGGATCATTTAAAATTTTGCGTTTGTTTACCATGTTATGCCTCACAAATTATGTTAATTTTGTTGGTTGTTACATCCATCTTGGGCAATAATGTAGTGATTTTAGCATTACAAAGGTACAGTAATTAAACACAATTAGCCTACTATGACCAAAATTAGAATCTTATGGGCCGACGATGAAATCGAGATGCTCAAACCACATATCATGTACCTGGAAGAAAAAGGCTATGATGTAGATGCCGTAAACAATGGCGATGAAGCCGTTGACCTGGTGAAAGAACACCATTATGATATTGTTTTCCTGGATGAACAAATGCCCGGAATGAGCGGCATTGAAACCCTCGAAGCCATTAAAAAAAGCCATCCCAACCTGCCAGTGGTGATGATCACCAAAAGTGAAGAAGAAGCCATTATGGAAGATGCCATTGGCAGCAACATTGCCGATTATTTGATTAAGCCGGTAAAACCAAGCCAGATATTGCTTTCGCTGAAAAGAAACCTCGAAAACAGGAAACTGGCAGGAGAAAAGGCTACCATGAACTATCAGCAAAAATTCAGAGAAATCAGCATGCGTCTGTCCGATCGGCTTAATCCGGCTGAGTGGGTGGATGTGTACAAAGAATTGGTGAGGTACGAACTGGATTTGGAAAAATCAGACGATCAGGGAATTATCGAAATTCTAAACATGCAAAAAAGTGAAGCCAACAGTGCGTTCACTAAGTTTTATGAGCGTAACTATAAGGACTGGTTAAACAACAAGTCGCAGGATAGCCCAACCATGTCGCACACCCTGATCCGCGACAAGGTTTTCCCGCAATTGAATAAAGGCAAACAGGTGTTCTTACTGTTAATAGATAACCTCCGTTACGACCAATGGAAAATAATTCAGCCGGTCATCGAACAATTCTACCGGGTACAAGCCGATGATATTTTCTACAGTATATTGCCAACCACAACTCAATATTCGCGCAATGCTATCTTTTCGGGACTCATGCCCAACGAAATCAGAAAACATTACAACCAGTTCTGGACAGATGAGAACGAAGAAGGCACCAAGAACCAGTACGAAGAACAAATGTTGTCAGAACTGCTCAAACGTCACGGAAAACATGTTAAAACATCTTACAACAAGATTCTTAACCTAAATGCCGGCCGTAAGCTTTTTGACAACATCTCGAACCTGATGCCCAACGACTTTAACGTGATTGTGTACAATTTTGTGGACATGCTGTCGCATGCACGCACCGAGATGGAAATTATCCGCGAGTTGGCTGATGATGAGCCGGCATACCGATCGTTGATGTTGTCGTGGTTTGAACATTCCTCCTTGTTCGATATCATAAAATTCCTATCCACAAAGGACATCACCTTAATCATTACCACCGACCACGGAAGCGTAAAAGTAACCAACCCGGTAAAAATTGTCGGGGACAAAGCAGTCAATACCAACCTGCGGTACAAATACGGAAAGAGCCTGGCATACAACGCAAAAGAAGTATTTGAAATGCCTAACCCGGAGGAGTATTTCCTTCCAAAACTGAACGTAAGTGCCCGGTGGGCATTTACAAGAGGAACGGATTTCTTCGCTTATCCCAACAACTACAATTATTATGTTAATTATTACCGGAATACCTTCCAGCATGGAGGTCTTTCCATGGAAGAAGTGCTTATCCCATTTATAACTCTCAACTCAAAATAATGGAAACCTTAGTTGCCCGCAGCCTCGACGAACTTTCGACTATTGCACTTAAGATTATTGAATGCAAGATGGAGGAACGGGTTTTCGCGATTAAAGGAAAAATGGGGGCTGGAAAAACTACCCTGATAAAAGCTTTTTGTGATGTACTTGAAGTGGAGGATGTGGTGAACAGCCCGACCTTTGCTCTGGTAAACGAATACCATACCGATAAGGGATCGCCTGTATTTCATTTTGATTTTTACCGCGTAAAAAAAATTGAAGAAGTATTTGATATTGGCTATGAAGAATACTTCTTCAGCAATGAATACTGTTTTATCGAATGGCCCGAAATGGTCGGGGAACTTTTGCCTGAATCTTACGTATATATCAACATTGAAGTTGGCAAAAATGAAGAGAGAATCATCCAGTTCGGCTGCTTAAATCATCCATAGAAAACAGGTTAACAGGTGTCAATCTAATCATTTTCTGTGGCAAACAATTTATTCGATATTTAAGTCTATAGCAATGAGCGAAGATCAAAAAAGTACTATTTCATATACTCCATCGGAGCAGTTGATTCCCAAGGAACAGTTGCTGGAAGCTGCTTTCGACAAAAATAAGCTGGTCATCGGAGTTCCACGCGAATTGTCGGAAGATGAAAACCGGGTGGCTCTGGTTCCGGAAGCGGTACAGTTATTATCAGATCGTGGCCATCAGGTGCTGGTGGAAGAATATGCCGGATCGGCCGCCCATTTTAACAACCACGCCTACGCGGAAGCCGGAGCCGTATTGACTTCCGGAGCCAAGGAGATTTACCAGGCCGATATTATCCTGAAGATAGCACCACCTACCGAAAGCGAAATTGGCATGATGGCCAGGGGAAAAACCCTGTTTTCATCGGTGTTTTTACCCAATAATTCAAAGAAATATTTTGTACAGCTTTCAGCCAAAAAACCCAACGCGTTGGCTTTTGAGTACATCCAGGATAAATCAGGGGCTCTGCCACTAATGAAGTCGATGAGCGAAATTATCGGAAATACAACCATATTAATTGCTTCTCAGCTTTTGTGCAGTGTTACACACGGAAAAGGGGTCATGCTGGGAGGATTTCCCGGGATTAAACCAACGGAAGTAGTGATCATTGGTGCGGGAACCGTGGCAGAATACGCGGCACGGACGGCGCTGGGGATGGGTGCCTCCATCAAGATATTTGATGATTCCATTTTCAAGCTCCGCCATATCCAAAACATGTTGGGTCAGCGGATATATACCAGTACCCTGTTACCAAACGACCTGCATGAAGCACTGATCAAAGCCGATGTGGTGATTGCCGCCAAATATGCGGCACAAGGAATTTCACCTTGCCTGATTTCGGAGCAAACCGTGAAAAAAATGAAACCCGGATCGGTCATCGTAGACGCCAGCATCGATCAGGGCGGGTGTTTCGAGACTTCACATCTAACCACCCATACCAACCCTGTTTACCAGGTGCACGAAGTAACCCACTATTGTGTACCCAATATTGCCTCAAGCGTCCCTCACACGGCCTCTATATCACTAAGCAACATTCTAACACCCATGATACTGCAAATAGCCCATGAAGGTGATGTACACGCCATGATAAAACGAAACCCGGGTTTTGCCAAAGGCGTCTATTATTACAATGGAATCCTGACCAACAAACACATGGGCCATCTGTTTGGATTGCCTTCACAGGATCTGGAGTTACTGATTTCGGCTTTTAGCCAGTAGACCTTATAAATGGCAATAGGAAGAAAAACACAAGCAACATATAGAAAAGAATTTCAGTGAAATATTAGAATTGTAATTATGTTAAATTTGCCCGGTTAGATTAAAACAATATAGTTGACCAATAATCAAAGAAATGCTAAATATTAAGCTCGAATCCTTTACTATTAAAGGATATAAAAGTATAAAAGCAATTGACAAATTTAAACCGGGTGCTGTTAATATTCTAATTGGTCCCAATGGTGCGGGTAAAAGCAACTTCATTTCTTTCTTCAGGTTCCTAAGCTGGATGCTCAACTCAGGCGGAAGACTACAAGAATACGTTGCGTATCTGGGTGGTGCAAATGATATTCTGCATGATGGTGCAGACACCACAAAAAGTATAGATGCCCATATTGAATTAGAAACAAACGAAGGCATAAACGAATATCAATTTAGTTTGATGTTTGCAAAACCTGACAAACTTGTTTTTAAAGAAGAGAAATATCGATATTCTGCGAAGAAATTTGAAGGAAAGAGTGAATGGGCAAGTTGCGGTGTTGGTCATGAGGAAGCAAAATTGCCTGAAACCTCAAATAAATCGGCAAATGTAATATTAAGTCTGCTAAGGAAATTGATTGTATATCAATTTCACAACACCAGCGATACCGCACCGATAAGACTAAAATGGTCACAAGCAGATGGAAGATGGCTTAAACAAAATGGAGAAAACTTAGGCAGTTTTTTATTCCGTATCCAAAATGAAGAAAAGACTTATTACACAAGAATTATTAAATATATTCGTTTACTTCTACCTTTTTTTGACGACTTCGAACTCTATCCCGAATTTGGCCAAATCTTAATACGTTGGAAAGAAAAAGGCACCACCAAAGTTTTTAATGTAGGACAAGCCTCGGATGGTATGTTACGTACAATAGCTTTGATTAGTTTGCTGGCACAAAACCCCAATGACTTACCAACGGTATTATTTTTAGATGAACCTGAACTAGGTTTACACCCAAGCGCAATTGATGCTATTGCAGGATTAATTAAAACTGCCTCAACACATTGCCAGGTATTTGTTGCAACACAATCAATCAGCCTTGTAAACAATTTTGAATTGGAAGATTTGGTGATAATCGACCGTAAAGGAAGAAATTCAGAATATTACCGCCCAAATACGGAAAACCTTCAATCCTACATGGAAGAGTTTTCAACCGGGCAGATTTGGGAGAAAAACATCATAGGAGGCCGCCCATGAAGTACTTGCAAATCATCGTAGAAGGAAGTTCTGAAGAATATTTCGTTAATGATACATTGGTAAAGCATTTTGCTCAAATAAACACTTTCGTTTCTTGTCGTAAAATAAAAACAGGTTGGGATAGAATAAATAAGAAACCTGCAAAAGGAGGTTTATCAAAATACATAAAGTTTAAAAATGATGTTTTACGATGGATTGAATCTGACAGAGGACGGGCTAATACCTACTACACCAGTTTTATTGATTTGTATGCATTCCCAAAAGATACTGACAGCCCTTATTCAACTCAGATACAAAATATTGTTGACCCTTATCAACGAATTACAGCATTGGAAGTGGCTATAGCCTTGGATATTAATCAACTAAAATTTATTCCTTACGTTCAGTTACACGAATTTGAATCGTTGCTATTAGCCGACCCGGATAAATTGATTACCATGTATCCTGAAGCACAACAAGGAATTATTGAACTTAAACGAGCCATTGGAAATACAAGCCCGGAAGAAATAAATGAGTCCCCTCATACAGCACCTTCAAAAAGAATTATTCAATATCTGCCTTATTATGAAGGTCAAAAAGCACAAGTAGGCCCTTTGGTGGCAGGTGATATTGGATTAACTTTACTAAGAAGCAAATGCCCTCATTTTAATGAATGGATCACAAAACTCGAAAGTATCTGATCCTATAATTAGAACCTGTTCATAAAGTCAACTTTCTTAACATCTTGTTCCTAACTTCTAACTTTCAAGGACTTGTCGATTGGTCTCACCTTTCAAAGTTTAAATCTGTTTGGCAGACTATCTGAAGAAAGTCAATCGATAAAATGACCTAATTCAGGTTGTAAAAATTATCATTGTCCACTCCAAAATCAAACCGGCCGTCGGTCATAGTAAAAGGGATTCCCTCTTCTATAAATTTTAGATTAAAATATCCCGAAAGGATGACTTCTGCCTCCACGTCATCGACAAATATTTTTTGCGTCCGTTTAAAATACAGCTCACCTTCAAGGATTTCTATCACCTTGGAATTTTGGTCGATAATAAACTCTACTACAACCTCACTGCCTGACAGATTGATTCTGGTGTCGTTTAAATCCAGCAGGTCCTGATACTTTGCGGTAGCCGTATCGGGTATTGTGATCTTCATGGATAAATAGTTGCCTGAATAATTTCCAATAACTCCCTGAAATACAAACGAAAGTTCCTGATTTTGCACAATAACCTTTAAAGGCATTACATTTCGGCTATAAATAAATACACTTCTGTCGTAATTGGCACCAAAGGTATTGTAACCCCACTCCGAATAAGCTGGTAAATCGGTATACACACTATCGGGGATAAATACTGAATCGGAGAGACCGCTTCGTTTTGAACAGCCAACGGCTGCTATGATAATGACCAATATAAATAACTTCTTCATTTTACTTTGCTTTTAAGGGGAATATAAAACTGATACGAACACCACCACCAAAAGTGTTGTCTGCCAACCCAAAGGCTTCGGGGGTGAGGACAAAGGATGGGAAGTCACCCTCAAGCCTTAGATTTGGTTTATTTTGCCGCCCCAGTTGAATACCAACTCCAAAATCTACTGCAGCATAAAAGCTCCCGGGTTGATCAAATAAACCGGCAATTTCCTTTTCATGGAATTTCATTGCCGGATCAAAAAATTCAACCTCTCGTTTGTTGGCCAATTTATAGTTGAGATCAATCGCCATTTTAAAATAGAGCCTGAAAAATCTTGGGAGAAACGGGGAATACCTGATTTCGACAGGAACACCTACGTATTGGCTTGTTTCCCTGATCTCATTTATCCGATAGTAATGGGTTTCTTCCTGATTTTGACTCAGCATCACAAAAAAGTAATCCGTATTGTTAGCATAGTCCGAATAGGAACCCATGATGGTTTTAATGGATGAGTAGCGCAGACCGGTAGACATCCAGAATTTGTCGTTGTACGACCTGTATTCTGCCTTTAAGGCAATAAATGGCGCATAGGTAAACCACGATAGTTGTGAGTGCTCGTTGTGATACCCAAAGTAGTACACAGCTTGGGCTCTGATAAATTCGTAATCGCGACTTTTTGTATCAAATGATCTGGAGCCGCCCTCGATTCCCAAATAAATCTGATGTTTCTTTTTGGGGGACACAGATGTATTATTCTCATTTTGAGCACTTACCATTAAACACCCCAGACTGAGAAGCAAGATTAAGATTGTTTTTTGCATGAATTTGTTTTAAAGGGTTGATATGTTGTTGTTATTTATTTGAAATCCACGAATTGTTTCATTGCCGGATCAGCTTAATTTGAACAGGTTATTTTATTCACTCCAAAAATAACAAAAATCAAGTACCCGATACCTGCTTATTTCAGCTTTTAGCCAAACATATTTACCTGTACTTGAATCATGCCGATAACTTATTCTGTTTTAATAGATTGCTATCTGCAATTCTTTAAATTGAAATTGTTGGGCGCATCATTATTTGCATATAAATCCTTCATCATTTAGACTTGCCAATTACAGGCTTTAAGTGATATGCTGCTCAGTGCTTCCAAACAGCAACAAACAGCAATACCCAGCCGGAAATAAAACTAAGTCCACCTAACGGGGTAATGGCACCTACCCATTTGATGCCTGTAATGGCCATCACATACAGACTTCCGGAAAACAGGATGATGCCTAAACCTATCAGTAAGGCGGACCAGTTGAGCCATCCCGATGGCCAGGCGGTTGATAAAATGCCTATCAGCAACAGGCCGAGGGCGTGGTAAAAATGATATTCCACACCGGTTTTATACACCTGCATCATTTCTTCGGTAAGCCTGGGTTTGAGGGCATGTGCCCCGAAAGCACCAATCGCAACTGCCAAAACCAACAGTATAGCAGCTGAGAGTAAAATGGTTTTACTCATGGGTATTTTTTCTTGCAAAGATAAAATGATCCTGTGATTTTTGTCATGTCACCAGGCCGTATTTTGTTGTTTTCGATGTATTAGATAATAAAGTTAAACTGTCTTTATGCTATTGATTATGCTATTTTAATTCATCTCTTTGCGGTTGTGGCGTAATTATATTTTAACGCACTTTACGCGAAATCGTTTTGTAAGCACTTTTATGAAACCCTTTTGTGAAACCAAATAACTCCACGCGGTAAGTTAACAAGTGTTAATACAATCACCTAAGTCACAACTCTTATGGCCAACCAACCGCTCATAACTTCCTAATTTTTCACAACTTACTACATTACAACCCTTTAACATATATTAACATGAGCCGGAACCGCCATTTGATAACTTTGCCTTCAAATTCAAAAACAATAACATGTTAGAAACAGATATTCGTGAACTCAATGAAAGAATCCAGCGTGAGAGTCAGTTTACCGACCTGATTTACCTGGAAATGAACAAGGTGATTATTGGTCAGAAACACATGACCGAACGTTTGCTCATCGGATTGCTTGCCAACGGACACATTCTCCTGGAAGGAGTTCCCGGACTGGCAAAAACATTGGCCATCAATTCACTGGCGAATATTATCGATGCCAAATTCAGTCGCATCCAGTTTACGCCCGACCTGCTTCCTGCCGACCTTTTGGGTACCTTGATCTACAGCATGAAAAAAGAAGAATTTATAGTGAAAAAGGGTCCCATCTTCGCCAATTTTATTTTGGCCGATGAAATAAACCGGTCTCCCGCCAAGGTGCAAAGTGCTTTGCTCGAAGCCATGCAGGAGCGACAGGTGACCATTGGTGACACTTCTTTTAAGCTGGAAGAACCTTTCCTTGTCATGGCCACACAAAACCCCATCGAACAGGAAGGAACCTATCCCCTGCCCGAAGCCCAGGTAGACCGGTTTATGATGAAGGTGGTGATCAACTATCCAAAAAAAGAGGAGGAGAAAATGATCCTTCGGCAGAACATCAGCAACACAACGGCCAAAACCAACAAAGTACTGAGTATTCAGGAAATTCTAAAAGCACGTGAACTGGTACGCGAAATTTATCTGGACGAAAAAATCGAAAATTACATCACCGATATCGTGTTCGCCACCCGTTATCCGTCAGAATATAAACTGAGCAAATTCGCCGGTATGATTTCATACGGAGCCTCGCCACGTGCCAGCATCAACCTGGCGCTTGCCGCCAAAGCACTCGCATTTTTGCGCCGGAGAGGGTATGTAATTCCAGAGGATATCCGTGCCGTAGCGCACGACGTGATGCGACATCGGATTGGTCTGACTTATGAAGCCGAAGCTGAAAATATCACCAGCGAAGACATCATCAACGAAATTTTAAACACGGTTGAAGTACCCTAACCAAAAATAAAATACCAGTGGAAGCACAGGAACTTTTTAAAAAAGTCAGGAAGATTGAAATAAAAACACGGGGATTGTCGAACCAGATTTTCTCGGGTGAGTATCACAGTGTTTTTAAGGGAAGGGGTATGGCCTTTAGCGAAGTGCGTGAATATCAGTTTGGTGATGACATCCGCAGTATCGACTGGAACGTGACCGCCCGCTTTAACCACCCATTTATTAAGGTGTTTGAAGAGGAACGCGAACTCACCGTGATGTTGCTGATTGATGTTTCCGGGTCAAACAATTTCGGTACCAACAAGCAACTTAAACAAGAATTGATTACCGAAATAGCAGCCGTTCTTTCATTTTCTGCCATCCAGAACAATGATAAGGTGGGTGTCATTTTCTTTAGCGACATCATCGAGAAGTTTATTCCGCCAAAAAAAGGTAGCTCTCACATACTTCGTATTATCAGGGAATTGATCGATTTTAAGGCGAAAAATACCGGGACCAATATTTCGGAGGCACTGCGTTATCTTACCAACGTCATTAAAAAGAAATCAACCGCTTTTTTGATCTCCGACTTCATGGACAACAACCTGGAAAAAGCCCTGCAAATAGCCAATTATAAACACGACCTGATTGCTGTAAGGGTAACTGATGATAGAGAGACTGAAATTCCAAATGTCGGGATGGTGCGCATGCGTGACGCCGAAACCGGGGCCTTGCAATGGGTAGATACTTCCAATGCCAAAACCCGAAATGCCTTGCAACGGTATTCCCGTGAAAAAACCGCTGCAATCGACGTGGCTCTTGCACGTGCAGGTGTGGACATGGTCCGTGTATATACAGGCCGCGACTATGTAAAACCTTTGATGAACCTCTTTAAAAAACGTGAATCGAGAAAATAACATGAACCATCCCATCATCAAATCCATTTTCTGTTTTTTCATCCTGCCGGCGTTGTTGTCCGGTCTGAAATTGCATGGTCAAGAGGTGACTTCATGGTCAAAAATCGATACCAATGCCATCCTGAACGGACAGCAGGTCAATATGCAATTCGGTATCAGGGTTGCTGACGGCTACCAGGTAAATTGGCCTGTCATTGGCGACACCTTGTCGTCGAAGATAGAAGTGATCGAAAAAAGTACCATTGATACCCTCGTTGATGAAGGAGCCCTGCGGTTGATGCAGCAACTCACCATTACTTCATTCGACAGTGGTTATTTTGAAATTCCTTCCATTGATATTCAAGTTTTTGCCGTGGGCGATACCCTCTTGAAAACGACTTCCACAGGAACGCTTTTTTTAAAAGTCAATGTGCCCGTAGTAGATACAGCTCAAGCCATCAAGCCCATCGTGGTTCCCATCAGCGAGCCCTATACCTTTCGGGAAATGTTGCCCTGGATTTTGATTGGTCTGCTCGTCATTGCACTCATCGTGTTGTTGGTGCTCTATTTAAAGAAGAGGAAGAAAAATCAACCTCTTTTTGAACGCAGGATCAAGCCGGCGCTTCCACCGCATGTACTGGCCATCAACAAACTGGAAGAATTAAGGTTGGCCAGGGTTTGGCAAAGCGGAAAGTTGAAACAATATCATTCCGAAATTACTGACATCATGCGGGAATACCTGGATAACCGCTACCACTTTGACGCACCTGAAATGACATCCGATGAGATTTTGGGGGCTTTGAAGAAATACCAGGTTAACAACCAGGTTTATGAAAAATTAAATGGAGTATTGTTTCTGGCAGATATGGTAAAATTTGCCAAAGCCCGGCCCACACCACTTGAAAACGACCTGAGCTTGTCGCATTGTGTTGATTTTGTGAACGAAACAAAAGAGGACAAACCTGAGAACCGGGAAGCGGATCAACCTGCTACCTCTGAAATCTCTAAAACGAATAACCATTAGTATCCATGCAGAACTTGTTTAACATAGAACACTGGGCAAACCCTGAGTATTTTTATCTGCTGCTGCTGATTCCACTGCTCGTTATGTGGTATTGGTTCAGGCACAATAAAACACAGGCCGAAGTCAGGTATTCCGGGATTGCCGCTTTCGCGGAGGTTAATAAAAGCCCGCGCACCTGGCTCATCCATGGACTTTTTGCACTTAGGTTGTTGGCTCTTTCACTGATTATCATCGCGTTGGCCCGTCCACAATACACTTCGTCCAAGCAAAATATTCAAATCGAAGGAATAGATATCGTTATGGCTCTGGACGTATCGGGAAGTATGCTTGCACGCGACTTTCAGCCCGACCGACTGGAGGCGGCAAAAGATGTAGCCGAAGACTTTATCAAGGGTCGCCCCGATGACAGGATTAGTATCGTCATTTTCAGTGGGGAGGCTTTTACCCAGGTACCTTTAACCACCGACCACGATATGATTTCGAATTTATTTGAAGAAATTAAAAGTGGCATGATTGAAGACGGAACCGCCATCGGTGATGGACTGGCTACCGCGGTGAGTCGGTTAAAAGATTCTCAGGCCATCTCCAAGGTCATCATTTTAATTACCGATGGAGTGAACAATTCAGGGTCGGTAGATCCGATGTCGGCAGCCGAAATGGCCAAAATGTTTGGCATCCGGGTTTATGCCGTCGGAATCGGATCGATGGGAATGGCTCCTTATCCCGTTCAAACGCCTTATGGCATTCAACTGCAACAAATGAAGGTTCAAATTGATGAAGAATTGCTGCAGAAAATTGCTGCCATGACAGGTGGAAAATATTTCAGGGCCGATAACAACAAAAAACTCCGCGACATCTACCAGGAAATCGACCAGATGGAGCGCTCGAAAATCGATGTGCAGGAATTTAAAAAGAAACACGAATCTTACCTGCCATTTGCCCTGGCAGCATTCATCCTGCTCGCTTTCGAAATACTGCTTCGCTATCTTTACTTTAAACGAATCCCCTAACCTCAGTTAATTCGCCGAACAATGATCAGATTTGCACATCCGGAATTTTTTTACCTGCTGATAATCGTACCGGTATTTGTCCTCATGTTCCTGTATTACAGAAACTGGAAAAAGAAGGCCTTGAGGCGTTTTGGTGATCATGAGGTAATCCTTCAGCTCATGCCCAACCAATCGGGCACAAAAGGGCTTATCAAGCTGTTCCTCATACTCATTGGAATCACTTTTCTTATTTTCGGGTTGCTCGATCCGCAGGTTGGATCGAAGCTTGAAAAAGTAAAGCGCGAAGGAATCGACTTATACCTGGTGCTGGATGTTTCCAATTCAATGCTGGCAGAAGACATCAAGCCCAACCGGCTTGAGCGATCAAAGTTGGCCATCAGCAACCTGATCGACAAACTGGAAGGGGACAGGATCGGGATCATCATTTTCGCGGGCAACGCTTATAAACAACTCCCTTTGACAACAGATTACTCCGCTGCCCGGCTTTTCCTTTCGGTAGTCGACACCAAAATTGTGCCTACCCAGGGAACCGCCATCGGCGAAGCCATCGACATGGCAACCACCTCTTTTGGTGAAACGGAACATAATAAAGCGATCATCATTATTACCGATGGCGAAAACCATGAGGATGATGCCGTGGGTGCTGCGAAAAAAGCCAACGAACTTGGAATTAAGGTTTTTACCATTGGCATGGGATTGACAGATGGAGCTCCCATACCCCTGTTTGTCAATGGAATCCAAACGGGATTTAAAAAAGACAGGGATGGAAAAACCGTCATTACCAGGTTGGATGAGGACATGCTCACAAAAATTGCCGCCGCCGGTGGAGGTGCCTACGCCAGGGCCAACAACGCAACCACCGGATTGACTAAAATATTTGAAGAAATCAACGCCATCGATAAAAAAGAAATTGAAACCCGACAGTTTACCAACTATGAAGATCGGTTTCAACTGTTTTTAGGTATCGCCTTGATCTTGTTCCTGTTGGAACTCCTGATTGCAGACCGGAAGGCCAATTGGACCAGGAAAATTGACTTTTTTGGAAAACTAAAATAACATGAAAACCTACATTATCCTATTTACAATCGCTTTGTTTTGGACAACCTCCGGGATGGCCCAAAGTGAAAAAAAGAAGATCAGGGAAGGAAACGACTTGTTCGAAAAGAAAGATTACTCCGCAGCTGAAGTAGAGTACCGAAAAGCACTGGAAGCTAAACCAAATTATTACAAAGGAACCTTTAACCTCGGCGATGCCTTGTATGAACAGGAAAACTATGCAGAATCAGGAAAACTGTTTAACGAAGTTGCCGGGAGCAATTTAAGTGACCAAGAAAAAAGCGCGGCCCAATACAACCTGGGAAACTCCTTGTTAAAAGAAAAGAAATATGAAGAAAGTATTGAAGCCTACAAAAACGCTTTAAGAAAAAACCCAACCGATGAAGATGCACGCTATAACCTGGAATATGCACGCCAGATGCTGAAACAGCAACAAAATCAGGATCAAAACAAAGACCAAAATAAAGACCAAAACAAGGACCAGGACAAAAAAGACCAGGACAAAAAAGATCAGGACGAGCAAGATCAAAATAAAGACCAGGATAAAGACCAGGATAAAGACCAGGATAAAAAGGAGGATCAAAATAAAGACCAGCAGGACAAAAAAGATCAGTCAAAGGATCAAAATCAGGATAAGCAGGATCAGCAGCAACAGCAGCAGCCTTTACAAATCTCTAAACAAGATGCTCAAAAGATGATGGACGCACTTAAAAATGACGAGAAAAAGACCTTGCAGAAACTTCAAAAAGAAAAGGCCAAAGCGACAAGAGGAGTAAAAACCGACATCGACTGGTAATGTTGATGACAATTGTAACTGAAACGCACTATGGAATGCATTTTGTATCATTTCTAAATCTTTCAAAAGATTCAATTCAATAGGACAATAGTAGTATTTTTGACCGGAAAAGACCAAATAGCTATGATTATCAAACGCATATTTTTCATCACTCTGCTTGCTTTCAGTCTGATAACACAGGCACAGGACAACATCACGTTTACTGCCATCGGGAAACAAGTAGTAAAGGAAGGTGAGCGGTTCAGGATAATTTATGAACTCAACGCGGACGGCGGTGCTTTTAGAAATCCTAATTTTGGAGGCCTTCAGGTGCTATCGGGGCCAAGCACTTCCACCAGTTCCAACATTCAATATGTAAACGGGAGGATGTCGAAAAGCTACACCATGAGCTATTCTTTTGTCGTTCAAGCCGGTAATGCAGGCGAGGTACAGGTAGGGCCGGCATCAATAACCGTGGATGGAAAAGTAGTCCAATCGAACCCATTAACCATTACCATCGTGGCCGGAGGAGGAAATAAACAGGCCACCACAGGCGGACAGCAAAAAAAGGAAGCCAATGAGCCGGGGATGTTGCAAGATGACGATGTGTATATTACCGTTTCGGTCAACAACAAGAACCCTTACCTTGGAGAACAAATTATCGCCACTTATAAAATTTACACCAAGGTTGCCGTGTCGAACCTGACCCTGGATAAGATGACTGCATTTAACGGGTTTTGGTCAAAGAGTTTGATGGGCGACAACGCGCAGTACCGCCAGTCGACAGAGGTAATCAATGGAGAAGAATACATCACGGCAGAAATTAACAAGGTGGCCCTGTTCCCTCAGAAAACGGGAAAACTGATCCTGGAACCGGCAGAAATAACCTGTACTGCCCAACTTCGCGTGCAGAACAATCAACGTAGAAGCAACGATCCGTTTGAGAGTTTTTTTAATGATCCTTTTTTTAACCGGAACGTGAAAAACGTTGAGGCCAGGCTTAAATCAAAACCGATTACCATCGAGGTACAACCCCTTCCTCAAAAAGACAAACCAGATGATTTTACCGGAGCCGTTGGCGATTTCCACTTTAGCAGCAAGATCGACCGCACCACACTTTCTGCAAATGACGCCTTAAACTTAAGCATCGAACTTTCCGGAAACGGTAATATCGAACTGCTCACCCTGCCTGAGGTCAGGTTTCCGGTTGATTTCGAAACTTTTGAACCAAAAATAACCACCAGTGCCGTACCATCGACTACCGGCATATCGGGCAGAAAGAAATTTGAATACCTGGCCATTCCACGTAACCCGGGCGATTTTACCATTGAACCCATCACCTTTAGCTTCTTCAATCCCAAAACAAAAACGTACGAAAGATTTTCATCAGAAGCCTATCACATCAAAGTGGGCAAAGGCTCGGGAAACAACAATGACGTCACATTCAATGCATCAGCCAAGGAGGACATCCGTTTTATCGGAAAAGACATCCGGCATATAAAAACCATCAACGAACCCCTGAAACCTGTTGGAAATTATTTGTTTGGTTCCCTGTTTTTTTTCGTGCTGTTGTTTGTCATCTTACTTATCCCGTTCATCCTGATCATCCTCTGGAAACGCATGGAAAAGCAAAACGCCAATGTTTCGAGAGTTAAAAATCGCAAGGCCAATAAAATAGCCAGGATGCGGCTGCAAAAAGCCGAAAAATTTAAACAATCGGGCAACGATAAGGGATTTTATGATGAAATGGCCCTGGGCATCTGGGGATATATTGCAGATAAATTCAATATCTCTCTCTCAGAACTTTCCATTGAAACCGTTCGTGAGAAACTTCAGAATAAATCGGTTAACGAGGAAATCACCAATAATTTTATACAATCGTTGAATAATATTGAGTTTGCACGGTTTGCCCCCGGCGATGCCCGTGACAAAATGGAATCAGTTTATAACGAGGCCATTACAGCTATTATGCAGGCCGAAAAAGCATTAAAATAGTTAAACCATGAAAAGAACAAAGAACTTCGCCCTGGTGGCTCTTCTACAGCTTATCGCATGGAGTGGTTTTGCTTATACACCCGATTCACTAATGGCAATCGGTAACCGCGCCTACAACCAGGGCATGTACGATTCAGCCTTGTTGGTTTACAACCAGGTTGCCGGGCAAGACCTGCAATCGGCTCAGCTTTTTTATAACATGGGCAATGCCCATTTTAAAAACAACAATGTCCCGGCTGCCATTTTATTCTTCGAAAAAGCCAGGAAACTGGCTCCTTCTGATGAGAATATTCAGTATAATTTGAGTGTGGCCAACAGCATGATTGTCGATAAAATTGAACAGGTACCCGAACTGTTTTATAAAACCTGGTGGAATTATTTTTACAACCTCTTCAATGCCGACACCTGGACGGTGATCGCCCTTTTTTTGCTGACCTGTTTAATTTTCATGATCACCTGGTTTGTGTTGACCAAATCAAGAACCTTTAAACAGACCTCCTTTTACCTGGGCGTACTCCTGTTATTTTTCACCATTACCGCTTTTGGACTGGCTTCACAGAAATATTACTACTCCAGGGAACACCAGGAAGCCATCGTGTTTACCCCGGCCATCACGGTAAAAAGTTCACCCACACAGAGTGCTGTGGATCTGTTTGTAATACATGAAGGCACCAAGGTAAAGTTGTTGGACCGTGTTTCAGGATGGATTGAAATCAGGATACCCGATGGAAGTATTGGCTGGCTACCCGAAAATTCTGTTCAGGAGATTTAACTTTTCCTCTTTGCCGAACTTTCTTTTTTCCAAGTACATCCTTTCTATTTTTAATTGATGAGTCTGGTTTTGTGAGGGGCTAAATCACTACAGCTGTGTTCATTACTAATATTCTTCGTTAAAATACAATTTATAAAAGTTCATCTGTTTTTCATCATCGCGGCCCTTTTCGATGTAGCGCCTGTCGCCATGGATGTACAGACTAAAATTCTTATCCAGTTTCAGCACACTCTTAAAGTTCTTTGCCTGTTTTTTGGATGCCCGATCGCTGATATCAAAATGATCGTCGATTTCGATTTTGTACTCCTGTTCGTATTGACTTTTATAACTTTTAAAAGTGTTGGCCAGATCAGGATGATCTAGAACTTCTTCAGTAAACACCTCCAGATCGAAGGTATCGTGTTCACGAAAAAATTTGGCAGAATTGTTCAGGATTTCAGCTTCATCGGCCTTATCCATTGAAAAATGATCAGGCAAATAGGAAGTTACGAATTTTTTGGTCATCGCCAGCGCGTTATCTGTCTGATAATACGCATCCTTGCGTTCGGCCAGATGCAGAAATTCATCAAACCAAAAATGTGCCTCAGTCTTATTCAGGTTGTCCACAGCCTCTACAACAAAACCGTTTTCTTCTTCCAAATTATAAATCAAGCAACCCTTGTCGAGTTTGTTGATGTTGATACCTTCCTCGCTGTCGATGGTATAATTATCCTTTACGGGATAAACTTTCAGGTAGGTTTCGCGCGATTCGGATTTAAACAAACCCAGTGCCTGCGTTCGGTTTCCTTCCAGGATGCAGTTATCGAACAACACCACATAAAATTCACCACTTTTTATTTTTGGATGGTTCGATTGGGCATACAGATGTTTGGCCAGACTTATACTCGTGTCGAAGAACTTGTCAGTATCTTCAAAAACCTGTTTGGCAAATGCATACACTTCATTGAGATGAATATCCGATTCGTGAGCAAGATGGTAGCGTGATTCGGTTTTGAAAGGCGACAAAAAATAATGCTTTAACAAAGCACGAACATCATCTTCCAGATCAAGTTCATCCTTCGAAAACCGAATGCCATCATCATTGGTTTTATTTCCTACCTTGTGTAAGGCAATATGTTGTATTTCAATTTCGTCCATCATATACTGTTATTTTGTCCAGATTTCATCGGCAAAAATCCATCCCGGGTTGCCGGCGCCCACATGCCAGTCGGGACAAAGTCCCTGCGATTTTGCTGTTACATGAATAAACCGCGCCTTGACGTTAAGCGGCCCCGTCACAAAATCGTGTATAATTCCTCCACTTTCTTTGGGACTGATGGGATTTTGTATCGAACCAGCCTCCTGAAAAGTTGTGCCATCTACTGACACCTGAAAATGAACCGAGGCCGGCATAAAAATCCACGACTTCTCATCCTGAAGAAACCCGACACCTATGCTGTGAATTTGTTGCACTTCTCCCAAATCGACCACCACATCCATGTCGGTATTGTAGTATCCCTGCCAGTTTCCTGTTCTGAACTCTTTACCACCGCGGATGGTGTTAATCAAAGCCACATCCCCTCCCGCGGTATATTGCTCGCTGTAAGGCGTGTTGATGGTCACCTTCCGGTTGGCCGGAATTAAGAGATATTCAGCAGTTTCAGGAAAGCTGACCAAGCCGTTTACCGATGCGGTGGCTGTAAATTCGGTAGTTTTATTGATTACAATCGGACCGCTATAGTGAATTCCTTCCCCATTTTGTATCACCTTTATATTGGCATTCCCTGATAAATCGGTTACTCCAACGGTGAGGGTTTTCTCAAAAGTCTTACTCTCTGCCTCAAAGCAAGGCACCGGGGTGATGGGAAAATCCGTGATTTGTTGCGAAGGCCTGTCCTCCGGAGCCAGTCCCCATTGTTTGTTGGGTTCACTGCCGAGTTCAATTACCAGAGCACCACCATTGGCAATCATATCGAAGGTGATATACGATTTGGAATAAGTTTCTCCATCGTAGCTAACCGACTGGATATAAAAATCCTCATCGCTGTTGCGCAATGCTTTTACAGTAAATATTTTCCCGTTTTCAAGGTTAATCTGTGCATTCTCAAACAGAGGTGTTCCAAGGACGTATTGCAGGCTTCCCGGTGTAACGGGATAAAATCCCAACGAGCTCATCACGTACCACGCCGACATCTGTCCGCAGTCTTCGTTGCCACTCAATCCATCGGGCTGATCGGAGTATAAATCGGTACAAATCTGATGAATCAGTGTTTGAGTTTTCCAGGGTTTGCCCACATAATTGTACAGGTAAGCCATGTTGTGGCTGGGTTCGTTGCCATGTGCATACTGACCGATCAACCCGGTGATATCCGATTGCTCCCGACCTGATAGTTTTTCGGTGGTGGTAAACAATTCATCCAGTTTCGATTCGTAAGGCTCATCGCCACCAAGTAATGCGATATGGGTATTGATGTCCTGTGGTACAAAGAAATTATACTGCCAGGTATTGGCTTCTGTCAGCATAAAATTTACCTGTGTGGGATCGAAGGGAACCACAAATCCGCCATTGGTTTTTCCTCTGAAAAACCCTGTTTTTTTGTCAAAAATATTTTTATAATATTGTGCGCGTTGTATGAATGTTTGATAACCAACCTCATCGTCCAGACCTTTAGCCATTTGTGCAATACACCAGTCGTCATAGGCATATTCCAGCGTTTTGCTCACACTTTCGCCTTCCTTGTCGGCAGGAATATAACCTTTGGTCATGTATTCATTCAGGCCAAATAACCCCGATTGTGCACTTGCTTTCATGGCACTTAGTGCCTTATGCGCATCAAAGCCGCGGATACCCTTTATCCATGCATCCGTAATCACAGGCACCGCGTGGTAACCAATCATACAATTGGTTTCGTTTCCGGCCAGTTCCCAAACAGGTAACAAGCTGTCGCTGCTATACATATCGAGCATCGAGTTGATGAGGTCGTTGGTACGGTCACGCTCGATCAGGGTGAACAATGGATGCAATGTTCTGAAAGTATCCCAAAGGGAGAACACGGTGTACATGGTAAAAGCTCTGTCCTGTAACACTTTCCCGGCATGGTTTCGGTACCTGCCATCCACATCCGAAAAGGTATTTGGGGCAATCATGGTATGGTACAAAGCAGTATAAAAAATGGTCTTGTTCACTTCATTGTCGTCCTGTACCTGAATTTTATTTAATTGATCATTCCACGTCTTAGCGGTTGCTTCTTGCACGCCTTCGAAATTCCAGCCTTGAATTTCCTGCAAACAATTCTCCTGAGCGCTATGATAATCCAGCGGTGAGATGCCCACTTTAACCAAAAGAGGGCCTCCATCCATCATGTTAAAGGTGAGCACTGCCTTCAGGTCATTCCCTCTGGCTTCTTGTTTATTTTGCCAATACTCGCCATCAACAGCAAGACCGGTCTCCTGAAAAGGTCTCGAAAAGTTTGCATAAAAATAGACCCATTGATCTCTGGCCCATCCTTTGCTATTTCGATAACCCATGACCTCATGGTCGCTGATGATCCGAAGTTCCAACCCCGGCATTTTTTCCGTTACCACGCTCTCTGTCAGGTCGATCACCATCCGTGCTTCATTGGTTTTTGGGAAGTGATACCGGTGCATCCCGGCATGGGTGGAAGCTGTTAATTCTACCTGGATGTGGTCGTCATCCAAAGTCACCTGATAGAATCCGGGAGTGGCCACTTCGGTGGAATGTGCGAACCGGGCGGCATAGCCCGAATCCGGATTTTCAGCTGTCCCCGGATTCAACTGAATCGCGCCAACGGTGGGCATCATCCGGATATCACCATAGTCGCCAACCCCGGTTCCGCTCAGGTGGGTATGGCTAAATCCCAATATCACCTGATCGGAATAGTGATATCCCGAACAACCGTCCCAACTGTCTTTACGGGTGTCGGGACTTAACTGCACCATCCCGAAAGGCGCTGTGGCCCCGGGAAAGGTATGTCCATGACCACCTGTTCCAATAAAAGGATCAACATAGTCCGCGAGGGTTTTAGGTGGTTCTTCATTGCAGGATATGAGTGCAAGTAACACAAATATCAATAAACTAAAAGGGGAGATTTTTTTCATAATGTCAGCATTTTAGCTTCAAAATTAACAAGATGGCTCGATATAGTCATTACAATCTTTGTAAATTCATCGAAATTTTCCCACGATAAACAACGATTGATCCTGGCGCATCATTCTTATAATCTGATAGTTTGATGGATGTTTTAGTGCCTAAAAACCGATCATACTGTAATTGTTCCACTTCACCCGAAAGTGGTTTATAATAATAGCTGAAACGGCCTCTTTTCCCTTTATTGGTCAGCAAAACCGTTTTCCCGGTTTCATTCATCTTCAGGTGTGAATGGGAATTGTATTCCGCTTCCCTGAAAAGCAACCCAAAACAACTGATAAGTGCTTCTTTTACAGGTCCACGATCGAGCACTGCCATCATATAAACCGCATGCCCATCAAGTGGCGAACCGCCAGGAAAAAAGAATTCGAAATATTTTAGGCCTACTTCCGAAACCATGGCCATTTGATACCCATCATCCCTTTCTTTTACCACAATAATCCCGGTAATTGTTTGTCCGTGAAGAGTCAGTTCTGCTTTGTAAAGCACCTTTATGAAATCAGGGGCAAAAACGGTGGCTTTAGAGAGTTTTGGGCCGGGACTATTCATTGTGGTAAAACCAGAAAAACGACACGAAAAGGCAGCAAATGATAAATACAGGAGAAGAATCATCTGTGAAAATTTGATTCTCATCTTATTTCCCATTTGTTAGTTCAAACCTGCTGTCAGGAATCTCCTGATTTACTTGAATATCCCCAAACTTAATCGTGGTAAAATCGCCTCCCGGCTCAATAAAAACCACTTTTACAACCTGCATCGTCACCTTATCGAAATAGATATCAATGCTTTCAATCATGCTTTTTACCTGTGCAACCACGGGCACAAGCCTGGCCATAACCTGTGATTTACCTTCAAAATAAGCAGGCGTAAATTCGGCATTACCGACAAAATCGCCCCGTATCGCGGTAATAATCATCTTGTTGATTTCGCGAAACATAGGATTGCCATCGATATTAAACTCGCTGACCTTGCCATCGTTGTCGATGGTAAATTTTCCCTGATGAATCAGGATGGTATACTTGATGGGATCCAGGTATTGCCACCGGACGTTGTTTTCTTTTTTAAAGAAAAACTGTCCATGGCTGGTTAGCACTTCTTCCAACATGTTCAGGTGTTTTTCCTGTACAAAATTACTTTGCAGCGTGTTGGTGGCCGAAGCATGCTTAACAAGGCTCCGTGTGACAGATGAAATATCCTTAATTGGTTGAAAACCAGCCTCTTGTGCTCCAAGAAAAAGGGGGAAACAACAGGCTAACAATAAACTATTGAGTTTGGTATGGTTCATATACTTCAATGGATAAAAGTTGGCTAACTGGCACCACCTGAAATTGGTTTTTTTGCAGCCATTCAAGATAATTACTCGTGATGTCGATGATATTTGGTGTGGTATCGTGCAATAAGACAATGGCTCCTGGTTGGGTTTTAGAAATAAGTCTTTCCAAGGTTTTATCCGGTGTGCGACAGGTATCGAGCGAGCGCAGGCTCCATCCAATGGAGATATACCCAAGTCGATTGACCGCTCGTGCCAGTACAGGGGTGGTAACACCATATGGAGGTCTGAAGATCCGGGTTTTAATTCCGGTAATTCTGTATATCAGCTCGTAAGTCCACAGCAATTCGTTGCGCATGCGCCAGAAATTAAACAAATCGAAAAAGCGCGCATGGGTATAACTATGATTACCAAGCAGGTGTCCTCTGTTGTGAATCATTTTCAACAACACATGTTGTTGCTTTGCTTTTTGTCCGATCACAAAAAAGGTTGCCTTTACGCCATATTGATCAAGCAAATCAAGCAGACGGGGAGTGTTGTTTTCATCAGGGCCATCATCGAAGGTGAGGGCAATCGTTCGTTGCCCGGTTTTTATGCTACAATGAGAAATCAAATAGAAATTTAAATGAATAAAAACCGAACCCAGTATTTTGAGCGCTATCAGCAAAAGGGTGAGATAAACCACCCACCACCACGACCACTCCCAAAACCACCAGCCTCCCACGAGCAAAAGCAGCAGATAAAGAAAAACCAGGTTGATTATTTTGTTGGCACTCATAACGAGGGTGTTTCAAGTAGTTTTTCTAAAAAGTGGTATTCTATACCGAACAACTTCTTCAGTGCCTGCACTTTATTCATTTTATCCTGATTAACAGGTTCTTCTTCATTTTTTTTAACCCCAACAATCAACACATTTTTAGGGGTGTGCTCGGTGGAGATAAACTCAAACACTTTGGTTGAATATCCATAAGCTTCCATGATCAGGGCACGGATGGCATCGGTGAGCATTTCGGCCTGCCGCTCTTCCAATATTCCATATTTGGTAATTTCTGCCAAAGCATTGTCAGGGTTCATTTGCTTGCGGATCTGTTTATGACAGCATGGAGCTGTAATGATCACCTTTGCTTTTTCTCTGATTCCTCTGAAAATGGCTTCATCAGTAGCGGTATCGCAGGCGTGGAGCGCGATGAGCAAATCAATATCAGGTAAAACAGTTTTCTCGATGGAACCCTGGATAAATTGCAATTGGCCATATTTAGCTTCTTTGGCTATTTTGTTACCAAGGGTGACCAAATCAGGGCGAAGCTCCACTCCTGTTACTACCGGCGTATGGGCCATCCGGTTAGTCAAATAATCGTACAATGCAAACGTCAGGTATCCCTTTCCAGATCCCATGTCGGCGATTGAAAAATTAATTGGTAATTTGGCCTGTTCCACGATAGAGCTTACCACTTCAACATACTTGTTGATCTGCCTGAATTTATCTTCCATCCCTTTCTTTACCTTACCTTCGTCCGTGGTGACGCCCAATAGCCGAAGGTACACATTGTTTTCGGGCGAGATAAAAAGGCTTTTCGGCCTGTCGTGCAAAAATACCGGTTTAAGTTGCTGACTGGCTGGGAGTTGTTTTATTGTAGTTTTTCCGTTTTTAAATTGCATAAAATGAACATCTTTTTCGGAGGTGAGTAAGATCGCCTGAAAGAAATCTTTTTGCAATGATGTTTTGATGAATTCCATACCTTCTTCAAAGGAATAATTTTTGGTGATGTCGTTGGTAGGATAACGAAAAACAAACGACAGCATCGTCCCCGCCTTGATGGTAACAGCTTTGACATAGATATTTTTCAGGTCGGATGCAGCGACTTTTTTACTGCTGAGGGTTAACTTAATGAAGTCGGAAGTCGTAAGGCTTTCTTCAAGTATCAGGAGCAACTTTTGAAAGTGGTGATCGTTCATGGCGATTTAATTTCGATGTAAATAGCAGTACAAAGGTCGTGTAAAAGTGCCTAAAGCCACTTCTTCTTTTTGAAATAAAATATCATCAATATGGAAACTGAAACGATAACTACCCAAAACAGCGGGTAGCTGTATTGCCAATGGAGTTCAGGCATAAACTCGAAGTTCATCCCGTAGACGCCTGCCAAAAATGTGAGCGGGATGAATATGGCACCAATGATGGTGAGCACTTGCATGATCTGGTTAGTCCTCATGCTCATGCTGCTCAAATAAACATCCTTTAAACCGGAATTTAGTTCCCGGTACGTTTCAATGGTATCGATTATTCTAATGATGTGATCGTACACATCATTAAAATATTTCAAATTGCTTTCATCCACATACTCCAGGTCATCTTTTTGAAAACGGTTAATTACCTCACGCAAAGGATATACCGAATGTCTCATCCCTAGCAGTTCGCGCTTGGAGGTTTGTATTTTATAAAGAGAATTCGCGGTGGGCGAGTTAAATACATCCTCTTCCAATTCCTCCAGTTGAGTCCCCATTCCTTCAATTGAATGGTAGTATTTATCCACGATCAGGTCGATAAGAGCATACACCAGGTAATCACTACCTTTGGCTCTGATTTTAAATTTGGCGAGTTTAATTCGTTCCAGGACTTCCGCAAAAGTGTCATCGGCTTGTTCCTGAAACGTAATCACGATATGTTTCAATAAGATGATGCTGATTTGTTCAGGGACAATTTTCTGTTCTTTTTCATCATACACCAGCGATTTAAAGGTGATATAAATACAATTGTCGTATTCTTCCAGTTTGGGGCGCTGTGCAGTATTTACTATATCCTCGAGAATTAATGGGTGCAAGTTGAACTTTTGTCCAATTTGTTCCACCAGGCTTGTTTCGTGTATTCCTTCCACATTCAACCACCGCACAAATGAACCATCTTCCACATTCTTGATATCATCTATGCTTGCAAGTTTTGTCTGGCTATAGCTTTCCTTGTTATATTCTACCAGGTATAAATTAGGGATATATTCCCGTTTTTCGCCAACATAATAAACGCTACCGGGATGCATTCCGGTTTTCCTGGTAATTTTCTGAGAATGAGAATTTTTTTTGTTGGCCATGCCGATAATCAATTAAAAGGTTGCATTAGAAAGCATAAAACTAACAAATAAAAATGAGTACGTTCTAAAAGATAATAGAACATTTTAAGCTACTTTTACCCCTGACTGTTGATTTGCAATTTTAAATCTTATAACGGGAGCTTATCGGATACCCCATATAGTTCTATTCCTCTACAATGAATGTAATTATTGGACATCCATTGTAGTCTGGCTTTAGCCAACTGCCCTACAATTGGAGCCTATTCTTTGGTTTTCTATCTTTCTTTTTAATGTAATTAACAGTTACTAAGGTAGAAGGAGCTTTTTTGCAGCTGGCTAAAGCCAAGCTGCAAGGGATGAAAATTATTGTGTTTTATTCCTCTACAATGAATGTAATTATTGGACATCCATTGCAGTCTGGCTTTAGCCGACTGCAAGATCAGATATTCCTTAATTTCCAGTTATTTGTTGGATATTTCATCCTACAAAGCCAATTATTATTTACGGAAGATGATCGGATACCCCATTTAAAATTAATTATCTGATTCCCATCAAATAGGTTTAACTGCGAAACTTGAGTAATTTAACATTCACCGAAGTGGATTTTCAAATGGGATATCGTCGTCCGGATCATGATCGAAGGGTCCAACGCCGGGAGGATTAAAAAGGCCCCATCGGTCGATGATGTAGTCGAATTTATCAAACCCCGAAACCCATTCAATAAAAAGCAACCGGTATTCTTCGATTAATTCTCTGATAATTGAAAAATATTCAGTGTGCTTGAACCCGAACTCTTTAAGTGAGTGTTGGTGCACCACCAGGTCACGAGCCGCCTTACGGATGATGGTAGCAGCTTCCATTTTCATATCATAAAAACCAACATTGTGTGCCCCGGCAAGTTTTACTGTCAATTGCGCCGCATCATTCAACATCCACCCATTTATATCCTGAAGGTGTTCATTGTCATCCGGGATCAGTAGGCTGATTTGATGTGCCACCTCAAAAATTTCTTTCCCTTTTTTATAAATAGGAAGATCTCTTACATCGGTTTCTTTTTCATCGTCGTCGTCAAACATAGTGCTGGGATAAATAATATCCAAATATAGTAAAAGCGATCACAACATTACTTTTCATTTGCCTTTTCATTTTATTTTCGACTATTCTTTTTTTATTTACGAAATACAAAAGTGTCATGAATACAACAATAAAATATTAGAAAATCGTGTAACCTCACGCATCGATTATTTAAGAAGTGCCAAACAAAATTTCAGATTAAGTGCTGATTGCACCAAAAGGATGTTCCATGCAATTCCTAATCCTTGAAATAGTGTTGAATTACCTGATCGAGTTCTTCTTTGTCGATGGGCTTTGAGAGGTGTGCATTACAACCTGCAGCTATCGACAACTCTTTATCACCGACAAGCCCATAAGCCGTTTGAGCAATAATAACCACCTTTTCATTAAACTGACGTATTAGCCGTGTTGCTTCGTAGCCATCCATAACAGGCAATCTGATGTCCATCAGGATTAGATCAATATCAGGATTCTGTTTACATTTCTCAACGGCTTCAGCTCCGGTTTTTGCCGTTAAAACCTCCCTCGAAAAGTTTCTAATCATTAATGTCATGAGAATTTCTGAAGTTTCATCATCCTCCACAATCAATACTTTTAACGACTTCTTTTTCTCAGCCTTATCCTTTGATTTACTCATAATTTCCCTTTCTCCCTTTACAGGTGGTGTTTCGACATTATATGGAAGGGTAAAATAAAATGTTGATCCTTTTCCTTCCCGGTGGCTATCGGGATCACTCTCCAACCAGATTTTTCCACCCAGCATTTCAACGTAAGCCTTGGTAATAGCCAGTCCCAGCCCTGCACCCTGGATGGCTCTTTTGTTTTCGACATCGGCCTGGATAAAACGCTCAAAGATAACAGCCTGCCTGTCGGATTGAATGCCAATGCCCGTGTCCGTTACATAAAAAATGAGTTCAGTAGGATAGTTGGGTTGATTTACTGTATATCCGAATTCAATTGAACCGGATTCTGTATATTTAATAGCATTTTTAACCAAATTAATCAGGATAGCGTAAAACTTTTCCTGGTCGGTGATAATCATGGATTTACTTGTAGGAAGCGGATTTTTAAAAGAAAGATGTAATCCCTTTACGTCAACTTCAGGCTTGAAGAAAGCAAAGATGTATTCCATTTGTTCGTTGATACAGATGGTGGTTAAAGTGACGTTCATTAAACCTGCTTCAATCTTGGATATATCAATAATATCATTGATAATGTTGAGCATCCTGACTCCGCTTTTTTCAATGATTTTTATGTACTCATGTTGTTGTTCCCCGGTTAGAAAAGGGTCTTTTAGCAATTCGGCAAATCCCATAATACCATTCATCGGAGTGCGGATTTCATGGCTCATATTGGCCAGAAATGCTGATTTAAGGCGATCGCTTTCTTCTGCTTTTGCTTTGGCTATCTGAAGTTGCTCATTCAATAAACTGATTCGTTCATTCTCCAGTTTCATGTTAAAACTTGTCCGAATGTCATCTACCATCATGTTTATTCCTATGCCGAGCGCATCCATATAGTCAAACTCCTGTGTGATTTTAACCTGGGCCGTATAATCCCCTGCAGCCACCTTCATGATGACATCAATGATCTCATCTATTCTTTTCTTACTCTTACTTTCTTCCATCAGTTGATTATTAATGATTAGCTGGTTAAAACAGGCAGCTAACGACCCTGGTTATTTTGAAAGCCAGTCAAGAGCTTCTTCTTTTGTTTTAAAAAATCGCAGGTTATTATTCTTGTATGTTCCAATAACAAAGGAGGCTACTACCCTGGCTACCGGATTTAAACCATAGGTAGCTACCTTTCTTGTTTTTTCATACTGACTCATTTCTTTCCAAATATTCCGGGCTTCGGGGGAGTTTTTACCACATTTATTGAGATCGATCAGGTAATTTACTTTACCCTGAATGTGTGTGGCCAACATTTCACAAACTTTCTGATGTGTAACCGCTATTTCAGTTGTATGTTCTCCATAGGCAACCACGTAAATCGTATTTCCGTTAATAATGGTGCTTCTGTTACCCTCAAACATGAATTCAGTTTCGCTGATCTGTTGTATTTCTTTCCCGTTAATATTCATAAGCGTTTGTGGCAAACCATGGTTAAAAATAATTCCACATAAAAATACTAAAATTATTTACGTGACGAACAATTCACATCTAAAAACATACTTTTGTATGGTAACAGATTGATTTTACAAAACATATGATCGTAAAGGAATACAAGTGCTTCATTGACATGATCTTATTACTCTGTAGCCTGGTTTCTCATCACATAAACCAAATTGGAAGTTCGTTTGGTATTGTCGATGATGTCGAGTTTCAACTTGTGCTTTAAAGCTACATCAATGACCATCTTGCGCGACACAAAATCAAGTTGGTAGTTTGCTTTGTTGAAGCCAATATTGGTAGAGAAAAACTCCGTGATCCGGGTTCCCAGATGTCGCCTTTTCAAGCTGGTATCGGCATCGCGGATAATCACCATTCCCCCGGCTTGTAGTTGACCAATACACTTTTCAATTACCTGAACCTGCAATTCTTGAGGAAGGTAATGCAGCACATCGGCCAGTACAAAAACATCTGATTTCTCCGGTTTAAATTGCAAAATATCGGCACACACGAATTGTATCCGATCATTTTTCAGAGCACAATTTTGTGCCACAGCAATTTTCTTGTCATCATAATCCACACCTGTGATCTTCCGCTGTTGCGATCGCATGGAAAGCATATAAACCAGAAATCCGTATCCACAGCCCAAATCGGTAATAACGGCCTTTTGAGGGATGATCTGGTCGAACAAAGCATAGTTCTTTTCGAGCCGGAGCTTGATTCGGGTATACCATTCCAGGATTGGCCCTTTATAGATGTAATTTTTAATGATAAAATCACTGAGGTAATCAGTCGATTGCAACTGATCGCGGCTGATCAGAAACTCACCACTAAAATACCTCCGCACCTGTTTGGCCTGTTCGCGGGGCGTTTGCCCAAATGTACCCGCAGAAAGTTTAATGCGGGGAAGAAACCGTGTAACCTGTCGGCCTCTCTTAAGGAACAGCTCACTTTTCTTCAGGCATTCGCGTTGTCCGAGCAAGACAATGGGCAAAATATCGAGATTTAATTCTTCAGCCAAATAAAACGCACCCTTGTGAAAACGCATGATTTCACCAGTTTCGGTGCGGTGCCCTTCCGGGAAAATGGCGACCGAATATCCTTCTTCTACCTGCTTACGCACCTGCCCGATGACACTTGAATAATCACCCGAAACTTCAATAAACCCAGCATATTGCAGGGCTTTTCCATACATGGGGTTACTAAAATTACTCGAGTTGGTCAATATCACAATGCGGGGCGTGAGCAACATCAGCATCATCAAATCCACATGGCTTTGGTGGTTGGCAATAATGATGGAAGGCTTGCTGAAATCTTCGCCATCGGGATTGATAATATCCTTTTTGGAAAAGAAATTCATATAAATCATAAACCAGGTCAACGCCCTGAACATCCGGTGAATAAACAATTTCTTTTTGCTGTTTGATGCGGGCACAAATGGCATCAGCAACGATAAGAGACTTGTAATCAACGAACCTGACACAAAAACAAACAAGGCCCACATGCTGAAGATGAAATCGACCAGATTGATGGGCCGGTTGCGCAAGCCACCCGAATAGGAAACCAGCCACCTGAAAATCCGGGGCAACAGCGTAAAGGTGATCAAGATGACCGACAAAATTCCAATAATCGACATGAGTGCGATGGACTTCAAAGCCGGGTGTTGTGCAAAAATTAATACGCCAATTCCAAGCAATGTGGTAATTCCCGATAGGATGACCGAAATTTTATAAGCGGACAGATCGTGATTCCCATATTTATATTCCTGTAACAACCCGCGCATGATGAAAATGCTGTAATCGATGCCCAATCCGAAAATAAAAGTCAGGATGATGACATTAAAAATACTGAATTCGATGCCAAAAATCCCCATCAGACCTACCGTCCACACCCAGCTTAATACCATGGGGATCATGGTAATCAGAGTCAGTTCAATGCGTCCGTAAGCCAGAAGCAAAATAATAAATACCAGTGTGATCGAAATCAACACCAGTTTATTAAAGTTATCTTTCAGGATGGTTACAAAATCACTGGTAATTTTTCGTTTATCGATCACCCAAACATCAGGATTTCCGTCAAATGCATCGTACACTTTTTGAATGGATGCTGCATCGCCGTTTACCTTCAAAATGTTGATAATGGCGGTAATAGTGTCTTTTCGGATAAAATAATTATCCAGAAAAAGGGTATTCAGCACGCCCAGCGAATCCGCATTTACCGTATGGAATGGTTGATTGGTCCAGTCCAGAAATTGGTGGAACGCCGAAGGCTTAAAACCCAGTTTTGCCCCTTCATCCTGTAACCTGAAGCGCACAGAATCGCTGTGCTGTTGCCAAAACATTTGCCATTTTTCCAAAGCCATTTCCTGAGCCTTTGGAGAAGGAAGCAGGCTGTTGACAATGGTTGCCTGTTGAATGAGACCCTCCTTTTTTAGCTTTTCGAGTTGGTTGTAGAGTTTTTGGTTGGCCTCCAAAGCCTGTTTTTCATCTTTGCCCGGCGTGACCAGGTATATGGTTTTCTTGGAAATGGAGCTAACCCGCTCCATCTGCTTCTCAGCTGCCTTTACCTTGCTGCTCATGTAATTGTTTTTCATCATGTCGGAATCGAAACCCACATGCTGCATGGTAAATAGAAACACCAAGGTCAACAGGAAAATAACCCAGCCCAGTCCACGCTTCCGGCTTAAATCAAAAGCAGCCAGACGGTCGATAAGTCCGTACGGGATTTTCTCATTTTCTCCCGATTTTGGCATCAGGTGTGGCAACACAATCAACGAAAAAAGTGCCGCTCCCATCACGCTAATGCCGGCAAACAATCCCAGATCGTTGAGTGCCGCCGAGTTGACAAAAAGCAATGTAAAAAATGCCGACATGGTAGTCACACTGCTTAACAAAATGGGCGTTACCAGATCGCTGAACAAATTTTCTTTCGACCGGTTTTGCCGAAAGTGACTGTAGATGTGCAGGGCATAATCCACCGAAATGCCCAAAAGCACTGAACCAATTCCGAGTGAAATGGCGCTCATTTGTCCCTTTAAAAGAGATATAATGGCCAATGAAAGCAACGCCCCAAAAACAACCGGAAGGAAAATAATAAAAAAGGTGCGTTTTCGTCTGAACACCAGCGTAATAACAACCAGCAAGGCAATCACGGCCAACGTAACCGTAATCATGATGTCTTTCTTTATCCTGGTGGCATTGCCCAATGCAACAACCGGGTTGCCAAAATATACCGCTTCAACCTTTTCAAGACCAGGCTTTTGTATGGAATTTATAAAGGTATCCACCCGTTCGAAAAGCTTTTGATTGGAGGTGGTTTTGTTGGTGGCCGATGGTGTGATGAGCATCAGCAAATGCCGTTTGTCGGCAGACAGAAAATACTGATTGTACAACTCAAAACCCTCATTGATGTTGAAGGATTGGATTTTCTTTAAGCCCATCAGGTTAAAGTGCAACGGATCGGAGGCAATCATTTTCTTGGTGGCCAGGCCCACCGGGGAAATTAGTGTGGAATAGTTGGATTCCAGGGTTTTTCGTATCTGTACTCTCGAAATCAGGCTGTCCATGTGATGATAATCAGCTGAATCGAGTAGCAGGGGCAGGTAGCCGTTTAGGATTCCATACAACTCAAGCATGGATTGGTTATCGGGGGCCTTGTCGATGGAGGTAAGCAATTCAGGATAACAGGAGCCCATCAACGAATCGGACAACTGGTCTGCAAACCGTGAAAGCTGCTCAGGTTCGGGTTCTGCCAGAGTATCCTTAAGGGAAAAATGAAAAACCACCTTATCCAGAAACCTTGAATTGGACAGCACAAAGCTCATGTTGTCGATGGACTCACTTTTCGGAAGCACCTGGCTGATGTCTTCTGTGAGTTTCAGGCGGGAGGCCGTAAACGCCAGAAAAACAAGAAGTAACAGCAGGATTATCAGCGATATAAGCCTGAATTTATCAATGATTTTATATAGGTTTTGAAAAATCAGACTCATAATTAAGCTTCGATTTTTGAGCGTTTGAAAACAGAAAATATCGCCAGTGATACAAGCATCACAAACAATCCCATCACAATGGCCAACACTACACTTCCCAGCACATATTGAAATATGCTGTAACCAAACTCGTTGAGTGTGCTGTAAAAATGCCCCTGCATCACCTGATCCTTTAAATAATACATCATCTCGGTAGTAAACACCACAGGCTTGTCGACCAGCAGTTTACCCAGTTCAAAACTCAGGTAAACGATGAAGGGGATAAGCGGTGGTATGCTGATGTTGGAAGCCGTAAGCACCAGTATTTTGTTCAACCGCAGCAGATGGGCCAGAAAAGCGGCCACCAGCATTTGAAATCCCCAAATGGGAATGATGCCCATAAACACGCCAAAACCCAGCGCAATGGATACTTTCAGGTTGCTTTCGTTGTGTTTTGAAAGCTGCTCCTTCACGATGGTGGATATTTTGTTGTTGGCCAGATACCTAAGGAGCTTGTATGGCCAAACCAGCGTCACCGTTATTAAAACCAACACCGTATTTAACAAACTGATGCGTGTAAAATCGGGCATGGGACGAAAATGGCTTACCCTTTCGCTTTCGGGCGGATAATAAACGCGGATGGGGATGGGAATTATTCCAACGCCATTCCATTCGGCCCTGACCATGACTTCTATTTCAAACTCATATTTTTTGGTAAAAAAGGTCATATTTTGAAGGCGTCCGATGGGATAAAGCCGAAAACCCGACTGGGTATCCGGCAACCAAAGTCCGGTTTCGAACCAAAACCAGAAATTGGAAAATTTGTTGGCAAAGGTGCTTTTGCCCGACATTCCTTCGGCCTGGATATTCCGGGAACCAAGGATCAGATCGCCCGGATTTTTCTCACAGGCCTCAATAAACAAAGGTAAATCACCGGCGTAATGCTGTCCGTCGGCATCGATGGTGATGGCATTTTGATAACCAAGTTTCAACGCCAGGCGAAACCCTTCGTACAAAGCCCAACCTTTGCCCACATTGTTGTTGTAACTGAGTAGCTGGAGTTTGGGGTAATTCGCCAACACGGTAAGTGTCTCATCCGTTGAACCATCATTCACGACAATCACCTGATCGGTAAAGCGCATCACATCATCAATTACCCCGGCCAATGTTTTGGCATTGTTGAAGGTGGGAATGATGACGCAGGTTTGGGTTTTTCTGAACCGCTCACTGACATTGTTAATGCTGATCATTTACCTGGATTTGAGGTGTGGCAAAAATAGGAAAAATGAGGGTTGAAATCCAATGATCATTGAATTGAACTGCAATGGGCCTTGTTACCGTGATCAGTTGTGATTCTTCGGCCTTCAGCAAGCTTTATCAATATTGAATTATTTTCAATGAATTGTGTACATTTGACTACTGGCAGTAAAAACACAACCTTTTTAAGTATGGTGAAAAAAATCCGGTTTAAAATCCCGTCTCCACTGGCACTGGCTATTATTCTGAGCTTTACGGTGTATGCACTGGCGCTGATATTTACCAAACCCTCATCCAACGACACGCCGTACCCTTTACAACTACTCGATTTTTACCAACGCGGCTTTTGGGATCTGCTCGCCTTTTCGATGCAGATGATGCTGATCCTTGTATTGGGAAATGTTTTGGCTCTGACGCCCTTTTTTCAACGCATCATTCAGGTACTATTGAATAAAATCACCAGCCATGCAACAGCCATTCTGTTTACTGCTTTTTTCAGTCTGTTGCTGGGGTTATTCAACTGGGGACTTGGACTGATTTTCAGCGCCTTGCTGGCACGTGCCATTGGTGGACATGCCCGTAAATCGGGGATGAAACTTAACTATCCATTGCTTGTGGCTGCCGCTTACACGGGAATGATGGTCTGGCATGGCGGCTTTAGCGGAAGCGCTCCTTTAAAGGTGGCCGAAAGTGGTCATTTTCTACAGGATAAAATTGGGGTTATTCCGGTAAGTGAAACATTGCTTTCATCTTTGAACCTTGGGTTAAACGGATTTCTACTCATGGTTATTCCATTGTCCCTGGTATTGATTTCAAGGTGGAAAAAATCATCCATTATGCTTGCTGATGAATTGCCGGAAATAAATTTTTCTGACCTTAAACCTTCCAGGCGACAATACACGGGTTTTGCATTGGGATTGGCACTTGTGGTCATGGCTGTATATCAATTTTTTCAACAAGGGATTTCGGCTTTGAACATCAACCTGATTAACCTGATGTTGCTGGCTTTGGGCTTGTTATTGTACAAAAACCTGCATGATTTTATGAAAGCCGTAAACATGGCCATTGTCAGCTCCAGTGGGATCATGATTCAGTTTCCCATTTATGCGGGTATCATGGGATTGATGAACTATTCTGGTTTGGCAGCCATTTTCACACAAAGTCTGGTGTCCGTTTCGAGTGCCTCCACCTTGCCTGTAATGGGATTTATCAGTGCAGCGGTGGTCAACTTTTTCGTTCCCAGCGGAGGCGGACAATGGGCTGTACAGGGTCCGATTTTGATGGATGCAGCCTTGCAACTGGGTGCTTCGGTTCCAAAAACCATCATGGCCCTGGCCTATGGCGATGAACTAACGAACATGATTCAGCCTTTTTGGGCCATTCCGTTGTTGGCCATCACCGGAGTAAAAGCCAGGTCGATACTGCCTTACACCTTTATCATCATGTTGGTTGGCGGAATGAGCATGGCGGTATTTTTGATGGTCTTTTAATCTGAATCTACACATTGGTAAACCTCTTGATACTTTGCGGTAAAAAACTAACCCCGGTAATAAAATTTTCCCCGGAAAGCGGATTGTAGTCCTTTAGTTTACCTCTATCTCATCCACAAAAAACCACGCATTTTCCCCTGCTCCAGGGTGCCAGGCAGGATTTTTCTTCAGGCCGGTTACCTTGATTCCCAGTTTACTTCTTAGTTGCGGAGTCAGTTGTACCTTAATTTCCTGAATGGTCACGATATCATTTTTTTCCTCAACCGGAGTACAGAAATTTCCAGTCACAAAAATGGGCTTGTCTTCATCAATGAAATCAACACGCCATCCCTCCGGCAGAAAAATCCAGGACGGCTGATCCTGGTAAAACCGCATCGAAACACTCCTGATGGTATCAGGATGCAGCAACTCCATCTCAAGCTCCAGATCGCTTCCGTTATAGCCAATCCAATGGCCATCCGAAAAACCATTTCCGCCAACCAAACCATCCACCAATTTTGAGGCATCACCACCTGCATACCTGCTGTCGGGACTGGTTTTTAACGTAAGTTTTGCACCAAAGGCCTTGTGTTTGCTTATTATCTGCTTGCTAACGCTTTTCATTGTCCCGTTTTCGATAATGGCAGCTTTTATTGTAGAAGAGGTGTTTACCGAAAAAGGGGTTACATACTTTGTAGAGAACACATCCGGATCATCACCAGTGGTGGTATAGTAGATTTGTGCATTGGGAATTTCTGATTGCAGTTCAATATTCCAGACACCTGCACTGTCGGAAGTCGTAATCATATTTACCTTGTATGAGCCTTTTGAATAATGGTATCCCAAAGCTTCATACACTTTAAAATGAACCAGAATCCGCTGATAGAAAGATTCCCAGTTTTTATCCGTTGGTTGCGACCAATCCACCTCTGCCAATGCTGCCATTCTGGGTAAAACCATATATTCAACATTTTCCGGGTTTGCTAAATATTCGGTCCAGACATTGCCCTGGGCACCTAAGATATGGATTGCTTCTGCACTATCGAGTTCTTCAGGAACGGGCTCATAGGAATACACTTTTTTAAGTGTCAGATAATTACCAAAGGCCAACGGTTCGGTTTCAGGTTCAGCCTGATAATGATTAAAATAACAATAAGCCCCCGGCGTCATGATGGCATCATGTCCCTGCTGTGCCGCGGCGATGCCTCCTTCTTCACCTCTCCACGACATCACGGTGGCATTGGGCGATAAGCCCCCATCCAGTATTTCATCCCAACCAATGAGTTTGCGGCCTTTGCCGTTTAAAAAGGTCTCGATCCGCCTGATAAAATAGCTTTGTAACTGGTGCTCATCCTTCAAGCCCTGTTCCTTTATCAGTTGCTGACAAAAAGCACTTTCCTGCCACCTGTCTTTGGGAGCTTCGTCACCGCCAATATGAATGTAGGTGCCAGGAAACAGGTCGATGACTTCGGTTAGTATATTTTCGAGAAAGGTAAAGGTTTCTTCTTTGGGACAATAAATATCCTCAAAAACACCCCATTCGCCAGCCACGTGAAAAGGCCCTTCGGTACAGGCATATTCCGGGTAAGCGGCCAATGCAGCCAACGTATGCCCCGGCATTTCAATCTCGGGAATAATGGCAATCATCCTGTCGGAGGCGTATTGCACAATGTCTTTTACCTGCTCCCGGGTGTAATATCCACCGTAAGGCTCGCCATCATATTTCAATGGCAGTTTATCACTGTGACCAACCAGCGTGGAATCGCGGAAAGCACCAATTTCGGTGAGTTTGGGATATTGCTTGATTTCAATTCGCCAACCCTGGTCGTCGGTCAAATGCCAGTGAAAAGTATTGTATTTATACATGGCCAACAGGTCGATGTACCTTTTGATAAAGCAAACCGGAAACATGTGCCGGCTCACATCCAGGTGCATACCCCGATAGGGAAAACGAGGCTGATCGGTAATTTCGACCCCGGAAACAATGATCTCTGAAGTGATTACACTGTTATAAAATGTAGGGGGGAACATTTGCAACAACGACTGAACACCATAAAACAACCCTTTGGACGAGTTGGCCTGTATTTGAATTCCATCTGAATGAACTTTTAAACGGTATCCTTCGCTGTTCAGGTTGTTACAGGAGCTGTCAATTTTCAGTAAAATTGTATTGTCATTGGATTCACCTTCAACCTCATCCACAATTTCGATGATAAACGGTGTGTAACTCCCAATCGTTTTTGCAAGATATTCCGCTACCTTTCTGACTTCGTTCTGCCTTGAGCAGATCAATTTTGTTCTTCCGCTTATCGCGAAATACCCCTTGTTTGTTTTCCACTTCATCGGAACCGGGATGATGGATATTTGATCGTTACTGTTTGTTTGATTACAAGAAATCATAAACAGCAAACCGAAGGCCAGAAGTGCATAAAACGATTTTCTAATTCGCATGTTATTGCTATTTTGAATAATAAGAACGGCTATCAAACAATTGATTTTCATTATTTTGATACAATGCATATTGAAACCCTGGCACCATACTATAGGCTCCTACCTCACCTTTTTTATTCACGGCGATATAGCCTACCTGCATAATGCCTCCATTGGTTTTTTCAAGGTCAGGATACTTTGAAATAATACGCATGATGGCTTCCTCACAGGCCTGTTGTGGAGTTCTGCCTTGCCTCATCAGCTCAACCACTAAAAACGAACCCAAAGTTTTCATCATAAATTCGCCCATCCCGGTGGCAGTGGCAGCGCCCACTTCATTATCCACAAACAAACCGGCTCC
>Ga0210046_1000428_pt1 | contig 40941 bp, 39 predicted proteins | sample CryGeyCG2114_250_FD_185461 | JGI IMG/M metagenome (GOLD analysis project Ga0210046, IMG submission 185461) | Groundwater microbial communities from aquifer - Crystal Geyser CG18_big_fil_WC_8/21/14_2.50 (SPAdes) (version 2) | ecosystem: Environmental > Aquatic > Deep subsurface > Groundwater ...
TGTGTTTCGACCTAAATTGTTATTTGTTAATAGCAATTTAACTGAAACGGTTAATAATTTTTCGATAGAGAATCATGATTTATTCCATTTCGCTCCGCTCCATTTCATAAATCATGATTCTCTTTCTATTTTTTTACTGGTACACTTTTGATGAATATTGGTGGTACACTTTTAATGAATAGTAACAGAGAGTGATTTACAATTTGTAAATTAAGTACCTAAACAATTGGACTTAATACAACCTTTATAGCTTTTTATAAGAGGTGGAATGTTTAGTATTTCGACCTATTTGATGAATTACAAATAATTATTAGAGAGAAAGTGGAAAATTATTTTGACAAGCAATTTGAGCTAAGATATTTTGAAATGAATAAGGTAGGCGTTGCATCGCCAACTACTATTTTAACTCTACTGGAGGAAACTGCTGCTGATCATTGTTATTCAATAAATGAAAGTCTTTACGACCTTGAGAGGCAAAATATTGGATGGGTATTAGTTTCTGGTGTTGTAAAAATGTATCGATATCCAAGCTATAAAGAAAAAATTACGCTTAGAACTTGGCTTTCTAATTATACCTTTATTAAGGGAAATCGTGAAAATATTATTTACGATGAGCAAGGTAATATTATTGGAAGAGCTAAAGGTCTTTGGGTTTTTTATGATATTGAAAGAAGGCGACCAGTTAAAATTTTTGATAGAATAAAAGAGAAATGGTCTTTGTGTACTGAACAAAGTATTATTCACGACATTACTAAAAAGATAGAACCAATTGATACTGCAAATTACTTGAAAGAATTTAATGTAAATAGGTATGATACTGATATGAATAAACACGTAAATAATATTAGATATTTACAATGGGTAATGGAATCAATTCCAGAAGAGATTATTGACAATTATTATTTGCAGTTTTTAGACGGACGTTTTATTTCAGAAGCACAACTTGGTGATGCAGTTTTATCTTTGACCAATTGGAATCATTATGACAATTCTTTTATGCATACAATAAAAGTGCAGGGAAGTAGTAAAGTATGTGCTACAGCAAATACAATTTGGAAGAAAATAGGAGATAACTCAAATAAATGACATTGTTAAAAACAAAAATCAATTCTATTCAAGAAGAGTGCAGCAGTACTCAAAAACAATCAAATTATCTTCATTGATAACCGAACACAAATAAACTGGAATTTAATTTACTGGCATTTCTTCAAATAGTAAAATTGAATTAGATTTTAGGTGGCTACTCGAATTTAGTTTTTTGGTGTAAGTTGCCACTATACTGGTTTGTTTGTTAGTTTTGTAAGGCTGTAAGTAACTTAAGCTAGTATTTTATAAAAAATTATTGTTTAGAATTAGTTGCAACGAAGATTATTGGCAAATAAATAATGTAATAGTAGAATTATGAAAGCTCAAGAAAACGGTAGAACAATTAAGTGGTTGCTTGATGGAGATATTGCAATTCAGTATCAAGTTTATCGCGATTTATTGGACATTCAAAGAGACGATTTAAGAGATCGAACAAACCATAAAGGGCTAGTACATTTTGGAAATGGATATGAAACAGAAGGTAAAAGAAGTTTGATAGCAGAAGACATTTTTGAGAAAGCTAAGAAAGCATTATTTGATTAGTTGTGCATAGATTAAAAAATGTCTAGTATAAAATATGTAAAAGCAAAAACCTTCAATCTAAAACTAGCTTGAAGGTTTTTGTATATAAATTGAATTTAAATATTTATTAAAATCAATTACCAAAAACAACTTTGCCATTAAAAACTGTTTTGATGATTGTAATCTTTTTTATTAAAGAAGGTTCAACAGTAAATAAGTTGTCGGATAAAACCACAAAATCTGCAAGTTTACCAACCTCAATACTTCCAATTAAATTCTCTTGAAACGCAGCATAAGCAGCATTTATTGTATAGCATTTAATTGCTTCCCCAACAGATATTTTTTCTTCTGGAATTAAACCATTTGGATTTCTTCCATCCGATGTTTCTCTTGTAACAGCAACGTGAATTCCTTTAATAGGATTTATTGTGGAAACAGACCAATCGCTTCCAAAGCATAATTTAACTCCAGCACTTAGCATAGACTTAAATGAATAAGATTGCTTTAAGCACTCCTTGCCAATTACGCCATCTGCCCAGCAGCCGTCATCAAATAAGTGATAAGGTTGAGCTGAAATTACAATTCCTAAATCTGCGCATCTTTTTATATCTGTTGGACGAATTGTTTGTGCATGTTCAATTCTGAATCGTCTGTCCCAGTCTGGATTTTCAGAAGTCATCGCTTCAGCAATATCTATTAATTCTGAAACTGCTCTATTACCAATTGCATGAATGGAGCATTGAAGTTTGTTCTTATCGCTTGTAATTATCATCTCTTTCAATTTGCCGTTTGTAAGTTCCTCCATTGGTAAACCAAAATTATTTGGGTTGGAGTTATAGGGCTCAAACATATATGCACTTTCAGAACCGAGTGAACCATCCGCAAATGCTTTCATTGAGCCAATTTTCAATAAATCACTTCCAAAATTATGTTCAATTTCAATATCAGAAAAACTACTGCTTTTTGTAAGTAATAATCGTGAGTAAACACGGCTAGTTAAACGATTTTCTCGTTCCGCTTTTTGAAGTGCTCTAAAATGGTGATTATATGAAATGTCATGAATGGAAGTAACTCCATTTTCTCTAGCCAATTTCATAGCAGCGTCAATGGCGTTTGCATATACTTCATCAGTTGATTGAGGAATTATTTTATAAATTAAATCCATTGCTTTATCAATTAAAATTCCAGTTGGTTCACCATTTACATCTTTAATAATTTCACCACCCGCTGGATTTGGAGTTGCAGATGTAATTCCAGCCAACTGAAGCGCAAACGAATTAGCCAATCCCATGTGATAATCCATTCTTTGTAAAAATACTGGAGTTGATTTTGTATCTTCATCAATCCACTCTTTACATGGCAACTCAGAATCAGCCCAATTATGATGATTCCAATTACCTCCAGTTATCCATTTCCCAATTTTGTCTTTCGCAAAAATTTTAATTTTTTCGGAAAATAATTGTGGGGAAGTGACAGTTGTTAAATCAATACTTATTAAAAATTCACCACCCATTACAATATGAGCATGCGAATCGATAAGACCAGGAAGAACAAATTTCCATTCGAGGTCAATCACTTCTGTAAAATTATCAATATGCAAACTTGCTTCTTTGTTACTTCCAACAAACACAATTTTATTATTGATTGTAACAATTGCTTCTGCCCATTTAGCTTTTGGATTTACTGAATAAATATTTCCATTTATAAATGCTTTTTTATATTTTGTCATAAACTAATTCGCCTAAACCCATGAAATAAAATGTTGTTATTATTGAGCTATTCAATTATTTGCCAATTGGTTCAGCAACAAAGAATAAATCTATAACTCAAAATAATACAATTTATTGTTCAAGCAAAACCGATGAGATATAAGTGCTAAGCATTATGCTTTCATTGGCAATCATAAGCAGTTTTGAAAATGTTGCCTCAAAATGAAAGTAAAATAGATTTATTGCAAATTTATCTAGGGATAATATTATATTTAAATTCATCAATTTAAGGTTTTAAAATGAAGACAATATTAACTTTCTTATTACTCTCTAATTTTATAATTGCCTCTAATGTGGATTTAAATGAAATAAAAAACTTTGTAAAAAACGGTGAGTTTACTAAAGCAGCAAAATTAGTGGATGAACTAATGACGAACGAAAATATTTCTGTGGAAGATTGTTTGGAACTATCCTTCCAAAAAGAGAAAATGGATAGAATTAGAAAGGATTTTAGCAAAACGGAAACAGATATTTTGAATTATGTTAAGAAATATTATCCAAATATAACTTCTAACGATTTGAAAAAATGGGAAAATGATGGCTCACTTGAATTCAAAGTTATTGATGGAAATAAATTCTATTTTAATCGTGCCGCGAGTAATTTATTTAGAATTAACAAAGAAGCAAAACTCCAAAAGGAAAAAATTGATGGAATTATTAAGGACAATCTTGATGAATTTTTAGAAAGTTATATTCCAGAAATTTTAAGTAAAAAGGACGCAAATTCAACTTTCTTTGCGAAAAAAAGAATTCGATTAAACTACGAACTAATTGTAAATGCAGATGCAGTTCCAGAGGGCGAAGTAATAAGATGTTGGTTACCATTCCCGAGAGAAAAAGGGGAGCGACAAAGCGATGCTAATTTAGGTTCAATTAATAATGAAAATTATGTTGTATCGCCTGACGAATATGCACACAAAACAATTTACTCCGAGCAAACCGCAATAAAAGGGAAGCCAACGGAATTTAAATTATCAGTTGAATTTACTGGCGCAAATGAATTTCACAAATTAACTCCCGATTTAGCAACAGAATACAAAACAGATTCGGATGACTATAAAAAATATACATCTGAAAGACTTCCACACATTCAATTTACGGAAAGAGTGAAAATGCTTTCCCAAAAGATTGTTGGGGATGAGACAAATCCAATTGTTAAAGCAAAGAAAATTTTCAAATGGATTAATGATAACATCCCTTGGGCGGGAGCTCGTGAATATTCAACAATTGATAATATTTCGGATTATTGTTTAGCTACTGGTCATGGTGATTGTGGAATTAAATCGCTTACTTTTATTACGCTTGCACGTTATAATGGAATTCCAGCAAAATGGGAAAGCGGCTTAATGCTACATCCAGATAATTTGAACTTACATGATTGGGCAGAAGCTTATTTTGAAGGTATTGGGTGGGTTCCAGTTGACCAATCTTTTGGATTAACAAATTCAGAGGATGAAAATGTGCATTGGTTTTTCCTTGGTGGAAATGATTCATATCATATGATTATTAATAACGATTTTGAACAACCGCTTTATCCTGCAAAAACATTTCCTCGCAGCGAAACTGTTGATTTCCAACGTGGTGAAGTTGAATGGAATGGTGGCAATCTATATTTTGACAAATGGGACTATTTTATTGATGTAGAATATTTGGATAATTTGTAATGGAAATTGCAAAAATAATTCATATTACTATCATTATAATTCTTACAAGTTTAGCTATTGTTTCCAAACAGTTAGGTAAAAGAAAGTTTTATTACGTGCTAAAACCATTAACTTTACTTTTAATAATTGCTTTACCGCTATTGGAGTTCCGAGAGGAATATAGCACTTATGCTTACTTAATTATTATTGGATTAGTGTTTTCATTGCTCGGCGATTTATTTCTTCTTTTTCCAGAAAAATATTTTACAAACGGATTATATTCATTTTTGGCTGCTCATATATTGTACATACTCGCTTTTAATCAAGGCATAAATACTTATTGTTACGCACTTTTATTGCCGATTATAGTATATATTTTTATTGTTGCAAAGTGCTTAAAACCAAAACTTGGTGGAATGAAATATCCCGTGTTTGGTTATATTTTGGTTATTTCAATTATGCTGTTTTCTGCTTTGAATATGGATTATCAATTTGGGCAAATCTCTTTTGTTGGAATTGGAGCAATACTTTTCGCTATTTCAGATGCTACTTTGGCTTTTAACAAGTTTTACAAAAAATTTAGCTTTGCCGAACCGATCATCTTATCAACTTATTTTTTAGCTCAACTACTTTTGTCCATCTCAATTTAAGCTATTTGCTTTAACTATTTTTTTTATTATTTTATCCAAAATTATTTTATGAAAAACTTTAATTTATTCGATTAGTTATTCTTTAAAGATTGTAATAAAAATATTTTTTATTGTACTAAACTATCACTAATAGGAGATAATATGAAAAAAAAAGTTGTACCTTTTGTAGTCCTTTTATTATTTGGACTATTATCAATTCAATATAAATTAACAGCTCAAACCTTAACAGAAACGTTGGGTAATCTAGCTGAAAATTCAGCTTCAGCATATGTCCAACCGGTAATATCTGGTTTTGGTTCTAATCTTAATTCAGGTTGGTTTAATAGGGCCCCAAGTGCCTCAATATTAGGATTTGATCTTGAAGTTAAAGTCATGGCTATGGGCTCCTTTTTTGCGGATGACAATAAATCTTTTGCCACATCTGGTACTTTTCGATTTAATTCGGCCCAAATTGATCAGATTTTAACTAACAGTGGTATCAACCCTTCAAGTTCAAACGGATCAGCAATTAAAAATGAAATGCTTAGTAATGATTTCAAAGTAAATATGTCAGGTCCAACAATTATTGGCAGTGACCAAGAAAATCTTGTTGTTGAATTTGAAGGCGCAACTGTTCAAGGAAATACTTTAGCAGCGGCTACTTTTAATATTGGAGAAGTTAAAGGTCTTATGAATGATATTTCAATTTTACCGATGGGAGGAATTCAGCTTGGAATTGGTACTGTTTACGGAACAACTGCTGCTTTTAGATGGTTCCCTGATATGGATATTGAAGACGTTGGGAAAGTAAGTTTCTTTGGGTTTGGCTTTATGCATAATCCAGGTGTTTGGTTGCCAAATCCATTGCCTTTAGATGTGGCTGTTGGATTTTTCACTCAAACACTTACAGTTGGCGATATCTTTGAAAGCAAAGCAACTCAATTTGGTTTGTTCGCTAGTAAGACTTTTGGTGCTGGAGTTACATATACACCATATTTGGGCTTAACACAAGAATCATCAACTACAACTGTTACTTACGATTACGATCTCCCCACTCCTACAGGAACAGTTAAGCAAAAAATGAATTTTGAATTAGAAGGTGAAAATGCCTTTGGAATAACAATTGGTGCGGCTTTTAAATTATTTGTGCTTAATATTAGTGCCGATTATAAAATTGCGAACACTAATACTGCTTCAGCTGCCTTATCATTTGCATTTTAATGATCAAAATTTGGAAGAAAGATTTTATTATCTTTCTTCCAAATTGATTAAGGACAAAACTCCGCAAGACGTCTTTTGTAATTCCCCTCAGTAAATATGAACACAACAATAAAATATTTCAAGGGAATGTATTTAACCTAAATAATGCAATAGGATTAAAATAAACAATTTTAGAAAAAGAATAATCAATATAGAAGCGAACTTGCCCCGACTTACTCGGTCTTAGCGTTTGTACCCAAAAGGTTAAGTGACATTGGTATAAACGCTTAGAGCGAGTTAGTCGAATATGCATTAATGCTTTTCTAATGCATATTTAGGGTTTAAATGGTTTGCAAGGGGCATTTATATTTGTTAATTTCAAGTTAATGAATTTCGTTTTAAAAAATATTAGCAAAAAAAGATTGAGGGGGAAAAATGAAACATTTTATATTACTATTATTATTTAGTACAATTTTAACAAGCAAAATTCAAGCTGGAATTGATTCTCTATATGTTGAAATTAAAAATGACACTGTTTTTGTTTGGAGCGTAAATGTGTGGGAACAGTGTGCTTTTGAGCTTGATTACTCAATTCATTTTGACGATTCTTTCATCTTTATTAATCAAAAAGACACAGCAGCCGATGCAACTACTTGTTATTCCTATCACAATTTTTGTATGCCTATTGCAAATCTTGCCAGTGGAACTTATAACTTATCACTTTATCGCCAGAGTTGGGGAGATTCAACTCTACGCTACATAAATGGAATTCAATTTGAGTTTACTAGCTCAATAGTAATTGATACAGCGAATATGTTGAAAGAGTTTTCATTTGATATAAATAGATTCAAATTACCTCTTAATAACAAAGGAGTAATTGCTGATGTTGATGCAGACAATCACTTAAATGGTAGTTTTGATGAAAGCATTGTGATCTTCTCTGGTGGATTTGGTTTATCTGGCTATTCCAATGGGGAACTTTGGGCTAATGCTGTAATGACTGCTTCAAGAATTGAAGACTATCAAGCTGGCAAAGTTGGCTCTGAGCCTCAAGACCCATTTAATTTAAATTATATACTAAGAAGTAGTGACACAGATTTTGGCGATTCTTGGCAAAGTTGGAAAAATGCTGTTGAACTCGGTGCTAAATTTATTGACGGTGATAATAACGGCATATATAATCCAATTGACCTAAATGAAAATGGAATCTGGAATGAAGGCGAAGATAGACCTGATTTAATTGGCGATATGACTGCTTGGTCGGTATTTAATGACGGTGTTGAAGCTGAATTTAGGCGGTTTGATGTTTCACCAAAAAACATTGAAGTGAGACAAACAGTATTTGGATATTCTCCTAATACACATAAAGAATTGGATGGAGTTTATTTTATCAGATATATTATTGAAAATAAAAGCGCGGAGCAATACGATTCAGTTTATTTTTCACACATGTCTGACCCGGATATTGGTGAGCCTTATAGTGATTTAGTCGGTTGTGACACAACATTGAAAGTAGGTTTTGGCTATGATAAAGGTTTAGATGATGTATCTGGAAATTCCCCTGCACTTATTACTGCAATTCTTCAACGCCCACTCGTATATATTGTTGGCGAAACATTTACTGATAATAATAATAATGGAATTTTTGATATTGGCATTGATACTCCGCTTGATACCGCAAATATTAATAATGGTAAATATTTTCCAGAACAAAAAATTGTTGGTGCAAAAAATCAAGAGATAACTTCATTTATGCAATATATGCACAGTCATCCAACTATGGGAGATCCTAACGACAAAGTTGAAATGAGAAATTATCAACTGGGTTTAACAAAAATTGGTGGTATAATAAATCCATGTGAATGGGAATATGGAGAGGTTTTTGGATTTGATTGTAATGGCGTTGACCCAAATTTTATGTATTCCGGTAACCCAGTTACAAATGAAGGATGGATAAATACCACAGATATTGACCAAAGAATGATGCTAAACACAGGACCATTTACACTTAAACCGAATGAGCCAATCGAAATAATTGTGACATATGTTGTTGGAAGAGGAAATACTTCGCTAGAATCAGTTGATGTAACAAAGAATATTGCAAAAGATGCAATCGGTTTTTATAGTACAAATTTCAATTACGTTCCAGTTGGCATTAAGGATAAACCACAATCACAATTGCCAACTGAATATAGTTTATTACAAAACTATCCAAATCCATTTAATCCAAGTACAACAATTCGATATGATATTGGAGAAACAAGACAAGAGACTCAAATTGTTAAACTAATTGTTTATAATATGTTAGGACAAGAAATTGCTACTCTAGTGAACAAAAAGCAAAAAGCTGGTAATTACGAAGTTAATTTTGATGCAAGTGATTTAAGTTCTGGAATTTATTATTATCAGTTAATTTCAGGAAGTACTGCGAAAACAAAAAAGATGGTTTTGCTAAAATAAAAATATTGAGGCGATGCATTGCATCGTCTCTTAAGCTAAATATTCTAAACAATTAAGGTAATAAAACAGCGGCAGAAACTACTGTTGTCCACAGACCATCTTTGTTCCCAATTGCAGATTGAGTAATATTTGAAGTACGAACAATTTTACCGGAGAGTTTGAAAATCTGCTCTTTTTCGTTCCAGGCTTCATCAGCATTAAAGTTTTCAATACCCATTGTGGAAGCTAACATTCCAGCTGCAAGGTCCTCTGCATAATCACCAGCTTTATCAGCGGGTTCACCAAAAGGGTGATGCTCTGAAAGATAGCCATACATATTGCTATCAGCTGGAATTGCAGTGCCAATTGACGATGCTATTTTTCTTCCAGGTTCGTTAGTTGAATTACGAGCAATTACAGCATGAACAATTTGTCCTGGTGAAAGCTCTTTAATTCCTTCTTCAATTGATACTTTTTTGCACCCAATTGGAAAAATACTACTTACACTAACCAAGTTGTATTTTTCGATGTTTGCATGTCTTAATGCAAGTTCAAAAGATGCTAAATACTCTTTGTGTCTTCCAACACCTTTAGTAAAAAAGATTTTTTTTGGTAGGTACATTTTTTCTCCTAATTTACCGTTAATTGGCGTGGCCAAATTAACATTAAAAACTCTTTTAGTTTTTAAATAATAAAACTAAAACGATAATAAATTACTTGTTTGACAACAGTTTTAAAAATTTTCTTTTCCCAACTTTTAAAATCTTCTCATTATCAAAGATAACCTCGTAGGAAAAATCTGTAACTTTATTTCCATCAATTGAAACACCGCCTTGCTGAATTAGTCTGCGAGCCTCGCCTTTGGAAGGTGCAAAATTTATATGTGCAATTAAATCAATAATTGTCATTTTATCAACATCAAATTTCATTTCAGGAATATCTTCTGGAATTCCTTTATTTATAAAAATATTATCAAATTCTTCTTCTGCTAATATTGCTGCTTCTTTGGAATGATACATTTCAACTAATTTGCGTGCAAGTTGTCTTTTTAAGTCACGTGGATTATTGTTTTTGTCTTCCAAAAGCAATTTAATTTGGGATAACTCATCAGCAGAAATATCAGTTGCAACTTCATAATAGTTATAAATAATATGGTCTGGAATAGAAAGAGTTCTTCCATAAATATCTTTTGGTGAATCACTAATCCCAATATAATTATCATAAGATTTACTCATTTTTTCAACGCCATCGGTTCCAACAAGTATTGGCATTGTTAAAATTACTTGTGGAGTTATTCCATTTTCACGCTGAATATCACGACCAACAAGCAAATTGAATTTTTGGTCAGTTCCACCAAGTTCTACATCACTTTCAATTGCCACTGAATCCATTGCTTGTGCAAGTGGATAAAGAATTTCATGCATGCTAATTGGAATTCCACCTTTAAATCTATTTGTGAAATCATCTCGTTCCAAAATTCTTGCAACTGTGTATTTTGAAGCTAATTTAATTACATCGGCAAAATTCATTTTACCAAGCCACTCGGAGTTATAAACAATTTTAGTCTTTTCTTTATCCAAAATTTTATAAGCTTGCTCAAAATATGACTTTGCATTTTCGGCAATATCGGCTTCTGTAAGTGGTGGGCGAGTGGAATTCCTTCCAGAAGGATCACCAATTAATGCAGTAAAATCGCCAATAATTAAAATTGCCTGATGACCAAGTTTTTGAAATTGCGCTAATTTTCTAAGTACTACTGAGTGTCCGAGATGTAAATCAGGGCGAGTTGGGTCGCATCCCAATTTGATATTTAGTGGTTTTCCAGTTTCGAATGACTTTTCTAATTTTTTAACTAATTCTTCTTCTGGAATTATTTCTGAAGTTCCTCGCTTTATTACTTCCAACTGTTCTTTTACTGATGGGAATAAATTTTTTTTACTCAATATATTGCCTTATAATTTCTTTTAATAATATATTATAATTTTACACTTCTATCTAAATCTCTTTTTGCATCTTTAAGTTTAATTGTCTCACGCTTATCATAAGCTTTTTTACCACGAGCTAATCCAATTTCAACTTTAACTTTACCGTTTGAAAAATAAATTCGTAAAGGAATTAATGAATATCCTTTTTGTTTAATTTTATTATCCAGTTTTCTTATTTCAGAACGTTTTAATAAAAGTTTTCTAATTCTTAAAGGTTCGTGATTATTAATATTTCCATGATCGTAAACGCCAATATGTGCATTTATCATCCAAACTTCGCCATTTTTTATTGAAGCATAAGCATCAACCAAATTAGCTTTACCATTTCGCAAAGCTTTTACTTCTGTTCCTAAAAGTACAACTCCAACTTCAATGGTTTGCTCAATAAAGTAATCGTGAAACGCTTTGCGATTACTGGTTATATTTTTCTCTTCTTTGTTTTGCATATTTTTTTAATATTCGACCTCAAAGTTATGAATAATTAGAAGAATATAAAACGATGAACTTATTATAAAGTGTAAAATTGTTTATTCTAAACAAATTATTTAATATTTCGGAATTTATTTGCATTTACTTATCAAGTAATTTTAAAAATATAATGTGAGAAACAGATGAATGTGGTTAAATGAATCAGTATCTTTTTTAGTTAAATTTTAAAATTCTTCGAAGGAGTGAATATGCTAAATATTCAAAAGAAGTTTTCAAACTTATTTTATGTTATACTCGCATTACCAGCTACGGCAATGGGTTTTGCATTATCGGTTCAAATTTCTGCGTTAAGTTGGATATTAGTTACTCAATTTGGGTTAGACCTTCACGAAATGGGTTTTGTTTGGGCTGCTGGTCCTATTGCTGGATTAATTGCTCAACCAATTGTTGGGTTTATTAGCGATAAAGTTTGGTTCTTTGGTGGCAGAAGGCGTCCATTCATTTTAATTGGTGGAACTTTAGCAGCACTTATGCTTTTAGCACTTCCAAATATTGGGATTATTAATGACACTCTTTCTTTCAATAATTTAATTTTAATTGCTATGATAGTTGCATTAACATTAGATTTATCAATAAATGTAAGTTTTAATCCTACACGCTCAATTATTGCAGATGTAACGCCAGAGGGAAATCCAAGAACAAAAGGTTACACTTGGATGCAAACAATTTCCGGAAGTTTTGGTGTTCTTGCATACGCAATTGGTGCTATTTGGGGAAATTATTTTTTAATTTATTTTGGCGTTGGTCTCGTTTTTCTTTTCACATTAGTTCCTTCATTTTTTATTGAAGAACCTCGTTCACTTTCCAAATTGGAAGAAGAAAGTGAAACAGAAGTAAAATCAAATTCAAGAACCGATTTATCGGCGTTTCTAAAAGTTTGTTTCGCAAATGCTTTTTCGTGGTTTGGTGTTCAGACAATGTTTGTTTTTATAATTGCTTTTATCACACAAAAAATTAATCCAACTCCAGAAAGTGCTACTAAAGAAATTATTGAAGCAATTAATTTAAAAACTGGACAGATAATTTCAATTTCGTTCTTAATTTTAAATGCAGTTGGTGCATTGTTACCAGCTTTTGTACTTGAACCAATTGCTGAAAAAATTGGCAGAGTTAAAACTCAAATATTAAGCGTTGCAATTATGTCGCTTGGTTATTTTGCAATAGCTTTTTTGGGATTTTCAGAATACACTCTTTATATATTAATGGGTGTTGCCGGCATTGGATGGGCAGCTATTGTTTCTCTTCCATTTGCAATTATGTCCGAAGTTGTTGACAAAAATAGGATGGGCTTCTTTATGGGAATGTTTAATCTTTCAATTGTAATTCCACAATTACTTGTAAGTTTAATTGTCGGAATTATAGTTCAAGGTTCATCCGATAAAAATATTGTCTTTTTAATTAGTGGTGCGTCACTTGCGGTTTCAGCACTTTTCTGGTTTCTTGTTAAGGATAAAGCCAAGTAATGATAAAAAAAATAATTCTAATAACGTTACTTATTTTTTCACCTTGTGTTGCTCAAGATGCAGTTGATATATTTATTATTGATTCTTATGTAACACCCGAAACACCATTTAAAATTAAGGTTACTTTTTTTACAAGTGATAGCGTAAAATCTAAAATTAAATTTGATGGGAATGATGATATAATTATTTCAAAAAATTATTTGGAAGAACATAAAATTGAATTTCTATTAAAAAATATTAAATTCGATTCAACAACTATCCCTTTTCAAATATTTGTTGAAGATAAAAGCGGATTTATTTCGAAAAGTGAAAGTTTCGATTTAGCACTTCCTGGTGAATATAATATTGAAATTACAAATAATTCTAATTTTGTAGACCTCTGTTTTGGGGGAATAATTTATTTAATTCCTTCACCAACTTTGGTTTTTAATGGCAACGAAAGCAAGTTTAGTTTAACTAAAGAGATTCCTTTAATTGCATTTTATAATGGCGGTTACAATTATCCAAGTGGATATATTTCATTAGAATACAGTCATATTTTTAATTTATCTAGTAATAATTATTTACGCGCTGGATATAAACAAATTATTCAAACCAAATTTATTAAATATATTTCGCCAGGTATAAATGTTACAACAAATTTTAATGGATTTAATGGAATAAGTCCAGAAATTAGTTTTGGCTTATTAAATATTTACGAAACATTTACACTTTACACAAGATATCGATATAATTATGGTTTTGAAAAATACTCCGAACCATTCCATGAAATATCAATCGGGTTATTTACAAGTGCAATTTCATTCAATTTTTAAATGCAAATTATAAAAATACAGAGGTTAATAAAAAATTTTGGTGTTTCACAAAATACAAAATATGATAGGGGGAATTATTGAATAGAAGACAATCAATTGATCTTGGCGAACGTGGGAAACTAAGTCCTTATAATAAAATAAATGACCTAACAGGCAAGGAATGGATAAAATTTACTAAATCGTGGTTTATTCACAGACCACCGCGTAGAAAGGGAGATGAAATTCTTCATCCCGCAAAGTATCCCGAAACTCTTGTTGAGGAATTTATTTGTTTCTTTTCTAAAAAAGGGGCTTGGATTTTAGATCCATTTCTTGGAACTGGAAGTACTTTAATTGCTGCTGGAAATTCTAACAGAAATGGAGTTGGAATTGAAATAATGAACAAATATTTTAGTACCTCAAAGAAACGAATAAAAGATGGAAAATTTAGCACTGAGCTAAAGCCTCTTTTGGGGTCTTCGCAAAATTTGAAAAAAATACTTAAAACAAATAATTTAAGTGAATTAGAATTTGATTTTGTTGTTACTTCGCCACCTTATTGGAACCAATTGGAAAGAAGTTCCCTGCGTCAAAAAGATAGAAAAGATAAAGGACTAGACACAAAATATTCAACACAAAAAGATGATATTGGAAATGTTGCAGAATATGATGAATTCCTTGAAGCTCAAGCAAAAATATTTGATCAAGTTTACGATGTAACAAAAGAGAATGGGTATCTTGTAATAATCACAAATAACGTTTACTTTAAAGGTGAGCTTTTTCCATTAGCTTTTGATACTGCAACATCTCTAAGAAAACGTGGGGATAAAAGCTGGATATTAAAGGACGAGAAAATTTGGTTGCAAGATGATAAACCACTTATTGCCCTTGGAGTTAACAGTGCTTGGGTTGGTAATAGGCATCATCAATATTGCCTAATTTTTAGGAAAGAAAAAGTAAAAAATTCAAAATGATTAGATGTTATCTAATATAATTTGTAAGATATAGTAAATTTATAGGATGTTTTTAAAGGTAATATCAGATAAATTAGAACAATTATTTATAGAAATAAATTAATAAAAATTCCAAAATTGAAATAAAACTTAAAAATATAAATTAGAAAAAAATTCAATGAATCTATTTAAACAAGAAGAAAATATATTTTCGGTTACTCAAATAACAAATTCAGTTAAAAAGTTACTGGAAAACTCATTTGGTAATGTAAAAGTAGTTGGAGAAATATCAAACTTTAAAGCTCACTTTTCTGGTCATTGGTATTTTACTCTTAAAGATGCAACAGCTCAAATTAGTTGCACAATGTGGAAAAGTGCAAATGCAAAAGTGCGTTTTACTCCCGAAGATGGAATGAAAATAGTCGTATCAGGCAATTTATCTGTTTATCCGCCACGTGGAACTTATCAAATTGACGTTAAATCAATGCAAGCTGATGGTGTCGGTGAGCTTCAGGCTGCTTTTGAAAGGCTTAAAAATAGATTAGCAGAAGAAGGACTTTTTGATGAATCTTTGAAAAAACCAATTCCACAAATACCACAAAAAATTGGAATTGTTACTGCAATTGATTCAGCTGCATTTAAAGATATGGTTTCAGTGGCTCAAAGACGGTATCCTTTGGTTGAACTTTTTGTTGCTTCAAGTAGAGTTCAAGGTGAGGGTGCTGCCGAAAATATTTCCAAAAATATTCAATTTCTCGATTCTCTTGGTGATTTGGATGTAATAATAATTGGTCGCGGTGGTGGTCCTCTCGAAGACCTTTGGGCATTTAACGAAGAAATTGTAGCACGAACAATTTTTGCTGCTGAAACTCCAATTATTAGCGGAGTTGGACACGAAATAGATTTTACGATTGCCGATTTTGTAGCAGATTTACGCGCCCCCACTCCAACGGCTTCTATGGAATTAGCGACTCCAAATAGGGATGACATCCTTAATTATCTAGATAATTATTTTGAAGAATCATCAAGTAATATTAGTTCTATTATTAGTAATTTTAAAGTTAAGATTTCAGATTTAATTATATCTTATGGCTTTAAGTCACATAATTTTATTCTTAATAACAATATTCAAAGTTTGGATAATTATTTGTTTAAAATTGAAAATGGATTAGGTAAAAAATTACAAAATAAAATGAACGAATTAGAGCTAAAAAGAAATATTATTGAGTCTTTTAATATTGACAAAATATTAAAAAGAGGATTTTCGCTTGTGAAACAAGGTGATAAAATTGTTGCACGTGGTGAAAATTTTGACTTTACTAAAAAAACGAAAATAAAATTTTACGATAAAGAGATTGAGATAAAATAGTGACTACAAAGAAAAAAACATTTGAAGATTCCTTAATGCGTCTTAAGGAAATTTCAGAATTATTAGAAGAAAATGAAGTTGGACTCGACGAATCAATAAAGCTTTATGAGGAAGGTGTTAAATTAGCAAAAGAGTGCTATAAAACTCTTTCAGAAGCTCAATTGAAAATTAAAGAACTAAAAGTAGATCTTGAAAAAGATTTAGAATAAAGGGAAGTAATGACTGATAAAGAAAATTATAAATTATTATTTAATATTAATTCACCTCAAGATATTCGCAAATTTAACGTGCATGAACTAAAACTGCTCTGCAAGGAAATTAGAGAATTTATGGTTGATGTGGTTTCCGAAGTTGGAGGCCATTTTGGGGGCGGACTTGGAACCGTTGAGCTTACTGTTGCATTGCATAAAGTATTTAATACTCCAGTTGATTCTATTGTTTGGGACACAGGGCATCAAGCTTATCCGCATAAAATAATTACTGGAAGACGCGATCAACTACACACAATTCGTCAACTTGGAGGATTAAGTGGGTTTCTAAAACGCAATGAAAGTGAGTACGATGATTTTGGGGCGGGACACGCATCCACTTCAATTTCCGCCGCTGTTGGTATTGCCGAAGGTGCAAAACAACTTGGAATTGATAGAAAAGTGGTTGCTGTTATTGGCGATGGAGCAATGACTGGTGGAATGGCTTATGAAGCAATGAATAACGCAGGAGTTTTACAAAGTAATGTTATTGTTGTGTTAAATGATAACCAAATGTCAATTGCTCCAAATGTTTGGCAAATTTCTAATTATTTTACCGAGATGATTGCTCATCCAGAATATAATAAATTTAAGGGTGCAATTTGGGATTTAACTGGCAAATTAGACCAATTTGGCGATAGATTTAGAAAAGTTGCTTCAAGACTTGAAACAGGAATTAAAGCATTTATTACACCAGGAATGCTTTTTGAAGCACTCGGATTTAGATATTTTGGCCCTGCAAACGGACATAATGTTAAAAAACTTATAGATTTATTTGAACACATTAAACCATTAAATGGTCCAATTCTGGTTCATATTTATACTGAAAAAGGAAAGGGATATAAACCAGCTGAAAATAATGCCCCAAAATTTCATGGTGTAACTCCTTTTGATAAAATTACGGGAATCTCAATTAATAAAAAAAATACCAACGCTTCTTACACAGAAATTTTTGGAAAAGCTTTACTAAAAATTGCCAAAGGAAATCCAAAAGTTGTTGGAATAACTGCTGCTATGCCAGACGGAACTGGGCTAAAATATTTACAAGATGAATTGCCAAATAAATATTACGATACTGGAATTGCTGAGGAACATTCTGTTACTTTTGCTGCTGGGCTTGCTACCAAAGGAATAATTCCGGTTGTGGCAATTTATTCTACTTTTTTACAGAGAGCATATGACCAAATATTCCACGATGTGAGTTTACAAAAATTGCACGTAGTTTTTGCTTTAGATAGAGCAGGTCTTGTTGGTGCCGATGGGCCAACGCACCACGGAGTATTTGATTTGACTTTTTTGAGAATGCTACCTCAAATGGTAATTATGGCTCCAAAGGATGAAGCTGAATTAAGAAATATGCTTTATACTGCCATTGAATATAAAGACGGTCCAATTGCAATACGCTATCCAAGAGGCTCGGCACTTGGTGTTGAAGTAAAAGAAGAATTTGAAATTATTTCAATTGGTAAGGGTGAATTATTACGCTCTGGAAAAGATATTGTAATTTTAGCTGTAGGAAATATGGTGCGCTTTGCAACCGAAGCTGCGGATAGATTATTAATAGAAAATATAAGTGTTGAAGTTATTAATATGCGATTCATTAAACCACTTGATACAGAATTATTAGATAAAATAGCAGAAAAATTTGACAAAATAATTACGGTTGAAGAAAATTCAATTGTTGGTGGGTTTGGTTCAGGCGTTCTGGAATATTTTGCAGATAAAGGTTATAGGAATAATATACTTCGTTTAGGTTTGCCAGATTTATATGTTGAGCAAGGAACGCAAGAGCAATTATACGAAATACTTAAAATTGATGCTGATGGAATTGTTGAAAATGTAAAAGAATATTTAGATAAAAAATAACTTTACTTTTAATTATAATTGGAGTTAAACTTTTGGCTTTAAAAATATTAGTTGTTGACGATGAAAAAGATATTGTTGAATTTATTCAATACAATCTTGAGAAAGAAGGCTTTGAAGTTATAACTGCTCATAATGGTAATGAAGCACTTGAAGCTATTAAAGAAAAACCAGATTTAGTTGTTCTTGACGTAATGATGCCAGGAATTGATGGCTATGAAGTTTGTGAAAAAATAAGACTTGAGGACAAATATAAAAGCATTCCAATATTATTACTAACTGCAAAAACGAGAGAACAAGATGAGATTCGTGGTTTGGAATTAGGAGCGGATGATTATATTACAAAGCCGGTTTCAATTCAAAAATTAATTGCGCGAATTAAATCTAATATCCGCCAAAGTGAAAGTAATATTACTGAAATATCTAATGGAATAATTGAAGTTGGTCCAATTAAAATAGATAGAGAAGCTTATATTGTTTATTTGAATGCTGAAAAGATAGTATTCCCTAGAAAAGAATTTGAAATAATCTATTATCTTGCTAATAAACCAGGTAAAGTAATTCCGCGCGAACAACTTTTAAGCTCAATTTGGGGCGACGATGTTTTTGTTGGTGATAGGACAATTGATGTTCATGTTAGAAAAATAAGGGAAAAATTAGATAAATATTCTAATTTAATTGAAACTGTTAAAGGAGTTGGCTATCGTTTCAAATCACAATAATAACGTTTCAGAATTGTCATTTGCTAAAATATTTTTTAAGCATTTCATCTTGATAAACCTTGGATTAATTGTAGTTTTGAGTTTCCTATTTAATTTATCAATAGTTGAAGTATTTCTGCTTTCGTGCATTCTTATAATTTCGTCACTCATTCTTTTGTTTTTAATTGGGCTAAACAGAAGAAAAAGCATTGAAAAAATAGATTCGCTCATTTTTGCTATAAAAAATGGAAAGCAAATTTCTGTTGAGGAAATTAAACTTGATTCCAATTTTGAATTAGTTGAAATTAATTTAAAAGAGATGTTCATAAAAAACCAAGAAGATATTGCTAATATGAAAAGATTAGCACAAGCAAGAACAGATTTTTTAGGGAATGTTTCGCACGAATTAAGAACACCAATTTTTAGTATTCAAGGTTTTTTGGAAACTTTATTAAATGGTGCTATTGATGATGACAAAGTGAATAGGAGATTCATTGAAAAAGCTATGACCCACACCAAAAACCTAAATGTACTACTAAATGATTTAATTGATATTTCAATGATCGAATCTGGACAAATGAGAATGCTTCCAACCTATTTTAATATTTCAGAATTTATTAATGGAATAGTTGAGGAATTGGAATCAATAGCTGATGATAAACATCTTAAACTTGAAACAAAATTTTATGATAAAGAAGTTCTGGTTTTTGGTGACAAGGATAAAATTAAACAAGTATTCGTTAATTTAATAAGCAATGCTATTCGTTATTCTGATGATGGCCCAATAATAATAGAAACAAAGGATAATAATTCAAAAGTAGAAATTTCGGTAAAAGATTTTGGTTGTGGAATTTCGGAAATGGCTTTGCCAAGAGTTTTTGAAAGATTTTATCGAGTTGATAAAGCTCGTTCAAAATCTGTGGGTGGCACTGGACTTGGCCTTGCAATTGTAAAACATATAACCGAAGCACATGGTTCTAAAATTGAAGTTAAAAGTAAAGTAGGAAAAGGTTCAACTTTTACCTTTAATCTGAGAAAAAAACAATAAAAATTACTTCGTCATATTAGTCGATAGTTGCGACTATTTGGTAGCTTTTTTTCTATTTTTGGAATAGAAGTTTATTATATCAATTGAAAATTGATTTTTATTTTTGGCACAATTTTTCCTTTATTATTAAAAACAATTATTTATTGGAGTTTATATGAAACATATAATAAAATTTGGCATGTTGGCTATTGTACTTTTAATGGTTACAAGTTTTACTTTTGCTCAAGATACTAAAACAGGAACACAAATCGGAGTGAAGAATGCAAATTGGGTTGATGCAGATGGTGATGGCATTTGTGATAATTTTGGTACATCGGCTCAAGGTAACAAGCAGCAAAATAAAATGAAGAAAAAAGGTTCTTATTCTGGAACTGGACAAGGTTTGGGGCATGGATATGGAGATGGTACAGCCTCAAGACCACAGGATGGAACTGGTTTTGGCAAAAAAAATGGAGCTGGAAAAGGTACAGGTCTTTGCACTGGAGCTGGCAATCCTGATTCTGGTCGTAAAGGTAATGGACGCAGAGGCGGAAAATAAATTAGTAAGTAGATAATAGTAAATAAATTAGGGAGTGTATTACACTCCTTTTTTTTGCACATTATTCTTAACGACATAAATGTCGAATATTGTCGTCATTTATGTCGTTAAGTACTTGTTGATTAAAACAAAATCGTTAAATTCTTCCTTAATAAACACTTATCTATGTCTTTAATCATTGGCATAGAGATTGTCATTATACAAATGAGGTTTATATGAATAAAAAAAATATCACATTATCTATCTTTTTTACTTTGTTTTTAATAGTAAATTTTAACTTTGCACAAGATTCAACAAAAGTCAAAAAAGAAATTAAAAACACCCAATTGGAAAGTGGAAATCAAGGAAAATTTATAGATGCTGATGGCGATGGTTATAACGACAACGCACCTGATCACGACGGCGATGGAATTCCAAATGGTCTTGATGCAGATTTCATGAACTTGAAAAAACGCAATAATGATAATTTTTTGGAATATGTTGACAGTGATGGTGACGGAATAAATGATAATCTTCAATTTAATGGAAAAGGTAAGAATAGAAAAATTTGGAGAAAAAAAGAAACAAATCAAATAATTCCACAAAATACAACTGGTAAAAATGGAGTTGGAAATAGTATTGAAAACAGAAAAAGAAAAGGAAAAATATGAGAAATATAATAACGACACTTTTCAAAAGTAAAATAGAATATATGGTTGTGATTTTATCCATTTTGATGTCTTTGCAAGTTTTTGGTCAGTGGAATTTTCAAATAGCAACAAATCAAGAATTTAATAGTAATCCATTTCGGTTAGTAAATCCTTATTCAGATTTTATATCAATATTTAATATTGGAATTGAGAGAGAATTTGAAGATTTTAATATCCTTTACTTTGGAAGTTATTCAAAATTTAAAGAATCACCCGATATTGATTATTATTGGCATCAATTTGGTTTTTATCAGGAAACTGAATCAGTTATTTGGGGTGCATATTTTGAACAACGTTTTAATAAGGTTTTGAACAACTATTTCAATTATTTGAACTATGCCGCATATGCAAAAAAGCAATTCCAGTTGTTAAATATTAATTGGGAAGCAAATTTATCTTTAAATTCAATGAACTATTCTGAAATTCCAGATTTTAATAATTGGATTGCTTCAACAGGATTATTAGGAAGAAAAAGTTTTGAAACAAAAACGACACTAATTGGAACAGTTATTTTTAATTATAAAGGATTTAAAAATTTTAATGCAAATATTGATTCAGTTAGTGGAACTGAATTTATTTATTATAACTCAGAGAATGTAAATATTTCGCAACTTGTTTTAAACGGAAGATTAGCACAATCAATTTTAGAAAATACTGGCTTAGCACTAAACTTTAACTATAAAACAATTTTATCGGGCAGTGGATTTAGTGCAAGTTTAATTCAATCAACTTATGGCGATACCGAACTTTATGATGATCCAATTAGTCAAGAAGGATATTCATATGGTGGAACTCTAACTCAAATTTTGCCTTCAGATATTACTCTAAAATTAAATTATACTTATTTAGATAAAAAATATCCGGCGCAAGGAATTTATTTGTCAGAAACTGAATATCAAATTGATGAAGCAAGGCAAGATAACCAAAGTATTTTTTCTGCCGCTATTTCAAAGCCAATTTATTTTGACAATGGTAATGAGTTGAACTTAAATTTGAATTACTACTTAATTAATAATAAGTCAAATAGCTACAATTTTAATTATGATATAAATACACTTTCATTCTCATTAGGTTACACTTTTTAGGTGTCAAAAAATGATAAAGAACAAAAAATTTAAACTTCGTGCATTTGTTAGCTTATATATGACAATTGCGTTTCTTGTTATGACAATATCTGGAATAATACTATTTATTGCTCCACCAGGAAGAATTGCAAATTGGTCATACTGGTCAATTCTTGGATTAACAAAAGCAGAATGGCAAGCTACCCATATTATATTTACATTCGTCTTTATCCTCGCAACGGTTCTTCATATTATCTATAATTGGAAACCTTTAATTACATATTTAGCTAGTAAAATTTCGGGAGTGTCGTCAATTAGAAAAGAATTAACGTTGTCTATTCTTTTTTCTTCTTTCTTGTTTTTAGGTACGTATTACAAAGTTACCCCATTTGTAAATTTAATTGATTTTGGAGAAGAATTTACAAATTCTTGGGGTGATGAAAAAAATGAACCTCCAGTTGCTCATGCTGAAAGATTTACAATTTCAGAATTAGCAATTCAATTGAACATATCTACAGATCAACTTGTTCAAAGATTAGCAGTAAATGGCTACGTAGTAAAAGATACTTTACAAACATTAGAAACTCTAGCGGAAGAATATAGTGTTTATCCAAATGATATTTACACAACATTAATTTCTAAAGACAAGGCTACAAATACAAGTTCTAATATTAAACTAGGTAGTGGCTTAGGAAGAAAAAAAATATCAGAAATTTTTGCTGAAAATGGTTTAAATTGGGAGAGCGGAGTAGATTTACTTAAGGAAAAGAATATAATTGTTTTAGAAGATGCACGATTAAAAGATATTGCAACTGAATGCAAAATACTTCCAACAGACATTATTAATGCATTGATATCAGAGTAAAATTGAAATTTATTAAAGACATATTTATTAAACCAAGTATTCTATTTCTAATTTTTTTAGCAATTGCATTGCTTGTAATATTTTCTTCATATTATGAATTACAACAAAGTAAATACGAAATGCTTCATCTTATGTCTGAAGAAGCTCACTCTTTATTACAAAGTATAATTGTATCTTCAGAAGAAGTTCTCTATGCATCAGACGAAGTAGAAACAGAAATACAAAATAGATTACTCAATAATGCAAATTCAATTAAAATATTTTATAATCAAGGTAGAATTGATAACAAAATTCTCAACCAAATTGCAATTCAAAATAGAATAAACAGAATCCACATATTTAAAAATAATGGCATAAAAATATTTACAAGTCATCCAATGGACGAACATGAACAAATATCAACTAAGCTTGTTAAAGAAAACCTAAAACCTATTTTTAATGATTATGTTGATACATTAATTGTTGGATTTAAAAATGCAAGAAAAGAAGAAGGAATGAGATACGTTGTTGCAGTTGCAAGCAATAATAATGATGCAATTGTATTAAACCTTGATGCGGCTGAACTTTTGGCATTTAAAAAGAGAATTGGATTTGGTGTTCTAATTAAAAGATTAACCGAAAATAGAGATGTAAATTATGCAATTTTAGAAAATAATAATGGAATTTTAGCTGCATCTGGGAATATTGATGAAATTGAATTATTAAATAGCATTGATTCCTCTCAATGGTCAAAATCTGATTCAACCTATCAGTGGAGAATTGCACAAAATTCTAATGGTGAGCTTCTTGAAGCTCTTCATCCTTTTGTTATGGATGGTGCTTTAGTAGGTTTTTATAGGATTGGCTTAAATTTAGAGCCTTTGGAGGTACTAAATAAAAGGTTACAACGTAGGATTATAATTTCAGGAATAATTCTTTTCGTTTTTGGATTTATGATGATAACACTTCTTTTTGTTCGTCAAAATTTGGATTTAGTAAAGAAACAATATCATAAAATTGAGACTTATTCCAAGAAATTAATTGGTTCAGTTAGTGATGCAATAGTTGTAATTAACAATTCAAATAGTATTATTGAAATAAATAAATCTGCTGAGCTTCTTTTTGAATCATCAAAACAAATATTAATGGGTAAAGAGTTAAAAGAATTATTTGGGAAAGATTGTTCAATCAATTTTAATGAAAATAATATTCAGCAAATTGAATGTGAAATTAAAAACAAAAACAAAGAACTTCTTATTTCTAAAAGTAATTTTATGGATGAAAATAGGAATGAGAATACTGTGCTAATTATTAAAGATTTAACAGAACTTAAAAAATTAGAAAGACAAATTTCACGAAATGAACAAATGAACGCTATGGGGCAACTAGCTTCTGGCGTTGCACACGAGATTCGAAATCCTCTAAATTCTATTGCAACCATTGTTCAGCAATTGGATAAAGATTTTGAACCGATTAATGACAAAGATGAATTTCATTCACTGGCAAAAATTGTATCTAAAGAAGTTCAAAGAATGAATAGAACAATTGAGAATTTTTTGCGTTTTTCAAAACCAGAACCAATATTGAAAAATAAATTCCAACTCAAAGACTTACTTACTGCAATTGAAGAACAATTTGTCCCACTTTTAAAAGAAAAAGGAATTAAATTTTTTCTTGAGGAAAATTGGGATGGAATAGTAAATTGGGATAAAAACCAAATAAAGCAAGTTTTAATTAATCTAATTACAAACTCTATTGAATCAATAAAAGATTCGGGAGAAATTGACTTAATTATTGCAAAAATTGATAAAAATGTTGAGCTAAAATTATGTGATAATGGTGAAGGAATTCCAAAAGAGAATTTACAAAAAATATTTAACCTTTATTTTACTTCCAAAGCAAAAGGAACAGGCGTTGGTTTAAGTATAATTCAAAGAATAGTTAATGAACATGATGGTATTGTAACGGTTGAAAGTTCCCTAGAAAAAGGTACTTCTTTCACAATTTCAATACCAATAAATATTTAGGAAAAATATATTATGCAGAAATTATCCATTTTATTAATTGACGATGAAGAATCAATTATTGCGTCTATCAAAAGTTTTTTGCTTAGACGCGGACATACAATATACACTGCTTCAAATGGTCAAGAGGGAATTGATGTAATTAAAAGCAATGTTATTGATTTGGTTTTAACTGATTATAGAATGCCAATTAAAAACGGACTAGAAGTTCTAAAAGATACAAAAGAAATAAATCCTAATATAGACGTAGTTGTAATTACTGCTTTTGGAAATGTTGAAGATGCAATTGGAATTATGAAAAATGGAGCTTATGACTATTTAACAAAGCCAATTGATTTAGATGAACTTGAAAATCTAATTAATAGAGTTGGCGAAAAGCGTGTGCTTATTTCTGAAAATAAAATATTAAGAGAGCAGTTACAAGAAAAATTCAAGTTTAATTCAATAATTTCACAAAGTGGTGAAATGGAGGATGTGCTTAATATTGTTGGAAGAGTTGCAAATAGTAAGGCCACAGTTATGGTGCGTGGTGATAGTGGAACAGGAAAGGAAGTTATTGCTAAAGCAATTCACTATGCAAGTAATAGAAAAGATAAGCCATTTGTTGTTGTTAATGTTGCATCTCTTTCCGAAAATTTGATGGAAAGTGAATTATTTGGGCATGAAAAAGGTGCATTTACAGGCGCAATAAATCAACGCAAAGGGCGATTTGAAGAAGCCGATGGGGGAACGCTTTTTATTGATGAAGTTGGCGATATTCCTTTGAGCATACAAGTAAAGTTACTTCGAGGAATACAATTTGGTGAAATTCAACGCTTAGGAAGCAGTACACCTATTAAAGTAAACGTAAGAATAATTGCAGCAACTCACCGCAATTTGGAAGAAATGATAAAAAATGAAGAATTTAGGGAAGATTTATATTATCGATTAAATGTAGTTTCTGTTAAAATTCCCAAATTGAGAGAACGAAGGGTAGATATTCCACTACTTGTGGAATATTTTATAAAAAAGTATGCTGAGATTAATGAAAAGAATGTTTCTGGAATTACATCAGAAGCTTTGGATAAAATCGTAAAATATAACTTTCCTGGAAACGTTCGTGAACTGGAAAATATGATTGAAAGGGCAATAGTTTTATGCAGAGATGAAAATATTGGAATTAAAGATTTACCACTTCAAGTTGATGCATCTTTTGAAAAAATGATTTTGGACCCACAAAATTTAGATAATGAATACGAAGAAAAAATGAAATCATTTGAAACAGAAATCATAAAGGAAGCATTGAGTAGAACAAAGGGAAATCAAAGTGCAGCAGCAAGAATTCTAAATATTACAGAAAGACATCTCCGATCAAGGTTAGAAAGACTTGGACTCAAAAAGAAGTGAAAATATTCAAATGAATTGAAATTATTTTTGCCTTTTTTAGAATTTGTCTATATTTTCAATGTAACTCATTATAAAATAACTATTTCTTGATTATAAACATCTCTTTAATTAAATTTAGTAGCTAAATTTTAATAAGAATGTTGATGCTAATAAAATTCAATAATTTTAAGAATGGAATTCATCCATTTACTTTTGAAACCAAAGTTGAAGAACTTGGTATTCAAGATAATTTTATTGGAAAAGTTTTGTTAAATTGTGAAATGGATAAATCATCCACACAAATTGTTATTAATTGCAATTTAATTGTAAATGCAAAACAAGTATGCGATAGATGTCTTTTTGAATTTGAAACAGAATTCAAATCTAATTTTAAGAACATTTATTTTATTACTCATAGCAAAAGCGATGAACAGGAGGATGATAATGGAATTTATTATTTATCACCAGATGACGATAAAATTGATTTAACAAATGATGCTATTGAAAATGCTGTGTTAACAATACCAATGAAGGTACTTTGCAAAGAAGATTGTAAAGGAATTTGCCTGGTATGTGGTGTTAACAAAAACGAAACTGATTGTAATTGTGCTATTGATACGGGTAGTTCCGTGTGGGAGCCGTTACTTAAACTAAAAGGAAAACTAAATTAATATAAGGTAGTGTTATGGCGCATCCAAAGAGAAGGATATCAAAAAGTAGAAGAGACAAAAGAAGAACCCACTATAAAGCATCGGCTCCTACATTAACAGCTTGTTCCAATTGTGGAGAAATGAAATTGAACCACAGAGCATGCCCAAGTTGTGGATACTATGCCGGTCGCTCAATGTTTGTTCCAGAATCATAATTTAAGTTATTAATGACTAACCACAATAATTCTAGATGCGTAATTGCAATAGATGCTATGGGTGGAGATTTTGCTCCACAAAATGCTGTTGTTGGTGCAATAGAAGCTTTTCACGAAGCCAAAGATTTTGATTTATTTCTCGTAGGTAAAAAAGAAGAGATAGAAAAAGTAATTAAAAACAACAAATTAGTTTTTAATTCTGATTTTATTGTTAATGCAGACCAAGTGATTGATATGCAAGATCATCCTGCCGAAACAATGAAAACGAAACCAAATTCTTCCATGGCAGTTGGTACTAAATTAGTGAAAGATGGTAAAGCACATGCTTTTGTTAGTGCAGGCAATACAGGTGCCATGGTAATAAATTCAATTTTTGGGATGGGTAGAATTGATGGTGTTTCTCGGCCAACATTAACTGCTCCACTTCCAAATTCAAAAGATGGTTTTACTTTTTTAGCTGATGTTGGTGCTTTTGTTGATTCTAAACCTCAACATATATTTGAATTTGCAATGTTGAGTTCAATCTTTTTAAGAGAAATATATGAAATTAAAAAACCACGAGTTGGATTATTGAATGTTGGTTCAGAAGATAGCAAGGGATATAAACTAATACTTGAAACATCTGAATTATTAAAAAATTCTGATTTGAATTTTATTGGTAATGTAGAAGGGAATGATATTTTTAAAGGTACAGCAGATTTAATAGTCTGCGATGGTTTTATTGGAAATATACTTTTGAAATTTGCAGAAAGTATGCCAAGTTTTTTAAAAGCCGCAATAAAAAATTATGCTGATAAAAGTTTTTCTAATAAATTGAAAGTAGCTCCTTTCAAATTTCCACCAACAAAAGCAGGTTTTAAAGAATCTTTAAGTAAAGCAGATGCTGATAATGTTGGAGGATTACCACTTTTAGGTGTAAATGGAATTAGTATTATTGGACATGGTTCAAGTTCAACTCTTGCAATAAAAAATATGGTTTTATCAGCAAGAGAAATGCACAATAAAAATTTAATCACAAAAATTAAGGAAGAACTTTCTCAATATGCTAAACAAAAATAAATTTCGATCCGCCGTAATTACTGGTGTTGGAATGTACGTTCCAGAAAAAGTATTAGATAATAAACAGTTAGAAAGAATGGTTGATACTAACGACGAATGGATTAGAACCAGAACTGGGATTAAAGAAAGAAGAATTCTTGAAGAAGGTGGAACTAGTGTATTAGCTACAAAAGCTGTTGAAGATTTGTTAGCAAACACAAATACAAATCCTTTAAATATTGATGTTATAATTGTTGCAACTGTTACTCCAGATATGTTTTTTCCATCAACTGCTGCATTAGTACAAGATAATATTGGAGCCAAAAATGCTTGGGGATATGATTTATCGGCAGCATGCTCTGGATTTTTGTTCGCTTTACAAGCTGGTGCAAGTTTAGTTGAAACTGGCCAGTACAAAAAAGTAGTAGTTGTTGGTGCAGATAAAATGAGTTCAATTGTGGATTACACAGATAGAAATACATGTATTCTTTTTGGAGACGGTGCATCTGCTGTATTACTTGAACCTTCGGAGGATTTTTCACTTGGTGTGCAAGATTCCATTTTAAGAATGGACGGATCTGGTAGAGATGCATTGTTTATGAAAGCTGGTGGTAGTCTTCACCCTTCTTCGCACGAAACCATTAATAACAAAGAACATTTTGTCTATCAAGATGGTAAAACTGTTTACAAGGTTGCTGTTAAAGGAATGGCTGATGTATCAGCTGAGATTATGGAAAAGAGTGGTTTAAAAGGTGAAGATATTGCATACCTAGTTCCCCATCAAGCAAATTTAAGAATTATTGATGCAACTGCTAAAAGAATGGGGATTGAACCTGAAAAGGTTACGATAAATATTGAAAAATATGGCAATACAACTGCCGCTACAATTCCTTTATGCCTAACCGAATATTATCGCGATGGAAAATTTAAAAAAGGTGATAACTTAATTCTTTCTGCATTTGGTGGTGGTTATACTTGGGGAGCAATACATTTGGTTTGGAGTATTGATTAATGAATAAGATAGCTTTTGTTTTTCCTGGACAAGGTTCTCAATATGTTGGAATGGGAAAGGATTTATACGATTCCTCCAAAGAACTTATGGATAAAGCAAATTCTATTCTTGGGTTTTCATTAACAGATATAATGTTTGATGGACCAATTGAATCATTAAAAGAAACTGATATTACTCAACCAGCAATATTTTTGCATAGTTTAGCTGCGCTTAATAAAATTAAAAATATTAAACCAGATATGGTTGCTGGGCATTCTCTTGGAGAATATTCCGCACTTGTTGCTGCTGGCGCAATTAATTTTATTGATGGTTTAAAATTAGTAAGAACTCGCGGAAAAGCTATGCTCCAAGCTGGTATTGAACAACCTGGCACAATGGCGGCTATTATTGGTTTGAGTCCAGAAATAGTTGACAATATTTGCTCTGAAATATCAAAAATTGACGTAGTACAAAGTGCAAATTTCAATTCGCCTGGGCAAGTAGTTATTTCTGGTTCTATAAAAGGTGTTCAAGATGCAATGCAATTAGCAAAAGAAAATGGTGCAAAGCTGGTTAAAGAATTAGTTGTCAGCGGTGCATTTCATTCGCCACTTATGGCTTCAGCTAAAGAGAAGCTATTAGAGACAATTAATAAGACAAATGTTAATAATGCTGCAATTCCTGTATATACAAATGTTACGGCAAAACCAGTTAGTGAAAAAAGTGAAATATCTAAATTATTATTCGAACAACTTTCTTCACCTGTGAGATGGGAAGAAACTATTGAAAACATGATAACTGATGGTGCTACAAAATTTTATGAAATTGGACCCGGAAAAGTTTTACAAGGACTAATTAAAAGAATTAATAAAAATGTTGAAGTATTTGGAATAGATAATTTATCAGATTTGACTGATTAAGTTTAAAAAGATTTATAATTAAGCAAGTGGAAATAATATACACTTTGTCGTATATTATTTTGTTAAAAATAAAATAACTTAGAAAAAGATAAGGTTATATATAATGGAAGAAAAAAAACTTAGAGCTATTGTTACAGGAGGTTCTAGAGGAATTGGTAAAGCTATTCTAATTGAATTGGCAAAAAGAAATTGTTCCAGTGTTATGTTTTCTGATGTTATTGTTGAAGGTGATGATTTTGATGCTCATGCAAAAAAAATTGAAGAAGAAATTGGTAACGGAACTAAAGTATACGGATTTAAAGCCGATGCATCTAATTTTGCAGATGCTGAAGCAACTATTGAAGCTGCAATTGAAAAAATGGGTGGTGTTGATATATTAATAAATAATGCTGGAATTACAAGAGATAATCTTTTAATGAGAATGTCTGAAGCTGATTTCGATTTAGTAATAAATATAAATTTAAAAAGCGTGTTTAATTATACTAAAGCAGCTATTAAACCAATGATGAAGCAACGTTTTGGTAAAATTGTTAATATCGCATCTGTGGTTGGTTTAATTGGAAATGCGGGACAAGCTAATTATTCTGCATCAAAAGCAGGAGTAATTGGTTTTACTAAAACTATGGCTAGAGAATTATCTTCACGTAATATAAATGTAAATGCAATTGCTCCAGGTTTCATCGAAACAAATATGACAGCAAAATTAAATGAAAATCAAAAAGAAGCATTACTAACAAATGTACCTTTAAAAAGAATGGGACAGCCAGAGGATATTGCTCGAGTTGTTGCTTTTTTATGTAGTTCTGATGCAGATTACATGACAGGACAGGTATTAGCCGTTGATGGTGGAATGGTAATGTAGTTTTTATAAATAAATCCAATAAACATAAAGGAGTTAAAATGGATATCGAAGCAAAAGTAAAAGAAATAATTATGGACAAATTAGGTGTCGAGGAATCTCAAATTGCAAATGATGCATCATTTACAAATGATTTAGGTGCAGATTCATTAGACATAGTTGAATTAGTTATGGGTTTTGAATCTGAATTTGATGTATCAATCCCTGACGAAGATGCCGAGAAAATTGGTACAGTTGGTGATGCAGTTAAATATCTAACTGAATTAAAGGGTTAATATTTTATTAGTAGCCTGAATAACGGGCTACTTTTTTACTTCTAAAGGAGATTTAAAATGAGTTTGAGAAGAGTTGTAGTAACTGGAATTGGCGCTATAACCCCAATCGGAAATAATGTAAAAGAATTATGGGATGGGTTGTGCCATGGGAAAAATGGTGCTGCTTTAATAACAAAATTTAATACTGAGCCATTTGCAACAAAATTTGCTTGTGAAGTAAAAGACTTCAATATTGAAAAATATCTTGATAAAAAAGAAGTCAAAAGAATGGATCTTTATACTCAATTTGCAGTTGCTGCTTCTATAATGGCTATGAGCGATGCTAATTTTAATTTAGACACAGTTGATAAAGAAAGATTTGGCGTTATTTATGGCAGTGGAATTGGAGGGATGGAAACTTTTGAGACACAAACAACTAATTATATTAATGGTGGACCTAAAAGAATTTCTCCATTTTTTATTCCAATGATGATTTCTGACATTGCTGCTGGGCAAATATCAATTCATTTTGGATTAAAAGGTCCTAATTATGCAACTACATCTGCTTGTGCAACTTCCACTCACGCAATTGCTGATGCTTTTATAATGATTCAACGCGGTTCTGCTGATGCTATGCTTTCTGGTGGTGCTGAAGCTTCAATTACCCCAATGGCAGTCGGTGGGTTTAATTCTGCACGAGCACTTTCTACATGGAATGACAGACCTACGGAAGCTTCTCGACCTTTTGATAAAGACCGAAATGGTTTTGTAATGGGTGAAGGTGCTGCTACAATTGTTCTAGAAGAGCTTGAACATGCAAAAAAACGTGGCGCAAAAATTTATGCTGAAATAATTGGCATTGGTTTAACTGGAGATGCGTATCATGTTACTGCTCCTGCTCCCGAAGGTGAAGGTGCTTATCGTTCAATGCGAGAGGCTTTACGTGAAGGTGGTATAAAGCCAGAAGATGTAGATTATATAAATGCTCATGGCACTTCAACTTTACTTAATGATTTAAATGAAACGAAAGCAATTAAAAAGTTATTCGGTGAACACGCTTATAAGATTTCAATTAGTTCAACAAAATCTATGACTGGTCATCTTCTCGGTGCTGCAGGCGCTTTGGAAGCTATAGTTTGTATTTTAGCAATTAAAAATTCAGTTATTCCTCCAACAATAAATTTAGATGAACCAGATCCTGAATGTGACTTAAATTATACACCTAAAGTTGCTATAAATAAAAATGTTGATTATGCAATAACAAATACTTTTGGATTTGGAGGACATAATTCAACATTACTCTTTAAAAAATATTCTGAATAATGTTAATTAATTCATATATCTTATTTTTTAAGTTTTTGCATTAAAGAGGTTAATTCAAATATTTAATTCTGGAAATAATATAGGTTTATAAACTTTAATTATCATTAAAATTATTTATTATTACTTAATTATGAAAAAATGAATATTTTAAATAAGATATTTAGACTACTTGCAAGAAAATCTGAAGATACAATAATTTCTGCTTTTGAACATGAAAAATTAAATGAACTTTCAAAAAAAATAAATATTCAGTTCAATAACAAAATGCTATATGCTAAAGCATTAACACATCGTTCTTATTTAGATAAACCAACTGAGCTTAACAAATCCAACGAACGTTTAGAATTTTTGGGTGATGCTGTGCTTGGGTTAATCGTTGCTGAAACTTTGTTCTCCAAATTTGAGGATGAAAACGAAGGTTTTCTTACCAAATCTCGTTCACACATAGTTGATAAAAATGCTTTGTATGATTCAGCACTGAAATTGGGCTTAAATAATTTTATTTTATTTGATGAACGATTTATTAAAAATAGTGAAGAAGGCATAAAAACTATTTTATCTGATTGTCTTGAGGCTTTGATAGGAGCAATTTATTTAGATTTGGGTATTGATGAAGTAAAAAAGTTTATTTTAACCTGGATTGCTTCTCCAAATTTAGAATCAGGGAAATATCAAATAGATAATAACTATAAAGGACAGTTGCTCGAATATACTCATTCAGAAAAACTATCACCCCCAAATTATGTTTTGACAAATACGTTTGGCCCAGATCATAAAAAGGAATTTTTAGTAAAAGTTCTTATTGACAGTAAATTATTTGGTGAAGGGGTAGGAAAGAACAAAAAATCAGCAGAACAAAAGGCTGCTAAATCCGCACTATTAAAACTAATAAAATAAATCTTCCAATTTTCAATCTATTTATAAAAAGAAATTGATTCTTTATTTATATTTACTAATTAAATGTAAAATTATTCTTATAAAGGAATTTTTAAATGAATTTTGAGATTACTGACAAATTTGTCAATAGGCACATTGGACCAAATGCAGATGATTTAGCTTCAATGCTAAAAGAAATAGGATTTAATACTAAAGAGGAATTATTAACTAAGATTATCCACGAAAGTATTCTATTAAAGAATGAGCTAAATCTTGGAGAAGGAATTAGCGAAAGTGAATTACTTTTAGAATTAAAAGAAATTGCTTCTAAAAATAAAGTTTTTAAAAATTTTATTGGACTTGGTTATTATCCAACTATAACTCCAGCAGTTATTCAAAGAAATATTTTTGAGAATCCAGGTTGGTACACACAATATACTCCTTACCAAGCTGAAATATCACAAGGTAGATTGGAAGCATTATTAAATTTTCAAACAATGATTTCCGATTTAACAGCTTTACCGCTTACAAATGCCTCTCTTCTTGATGAAGCTACATCGGCTGCTGAATCAATGTTCATGCTATTTAATTCCAGAAAAAGAGAGAGAAAAAATTCAAATGTTTTTCTTGTGGCTAATGATCTTTTTCCACAAACTATTGATGTACTAAAAACAAGATCAAATCCTGTTGGAATTGAACTAAGAATAGTTCCTCTTAAAGATTTTGTGCTATCTGATGATGTTTTTGGATTAATAGTTCAATATCCAAATGTAGATGGAGAAATTAATAATTACATAGAACTTTTTGCTGAAGCAGAAAATAAAAATATATTTAAAGTTGTTGCCACTGATTTACTGAGTTTGGCTTTATTAAAAGCCCCGGGTGAATTTGGAGCTGATTGTGCAATTGGCACTACTCAAAGGTTTGGTGTGCCTATTGGTTTTGGTGGCCCACATGCCGCATTCTTTGCTACTAAAGAAGAATTTAAGCGACAAATGCCTGGAAGAATAATAGGAGTATCTGTGGATAGCAAAGGTAATCATGCACTCCGGATGGCTTTGCAGACAAGGGAACAACATATAAAGAGAGAAAAAGCAACAAGCAATATTTGTACATCCCAAGTCCTTCTTGCAATAATGGCAGGCATGTATGCCGTTTACCATGGTCCAATTGGAATTAAGAATATTGCTGTTAGAATAAATAATTTGACTGCATTATTAGCTGAATTGCTTTCTAATTCTGGAGCTGAACAAATTAATCAAAATTATTTTGATACTTTGAAGTTCAAGTTTAACGATTCAAAAATTGTAAAAGCAATAAATGTATTAGCAATTGAAAAGGAAATGAACTTTAGATACATAGATGACTTTACAATTGGAATATCAATATCTGAAGCGACAATAACTAAAGATATTATTCAAATTGCAAATATTTTTAAAACAGCATTAGGTGAAGAGCTTGTAACAAAGGAAGTTGTGAATTTAATAAATGAATTAAATCTTACTTTTTCAGCGTCATTTAAAAGAGAATCGGAATACTTGCAACACAAAGTTTTCAATTTCTATCATTCTGAAACTGAATTAATGCGATACGCTAAGAAATTAGAAAATAAGGATTTATCTTTAACTACATCGATGATTCCATTAGGTTCATGCACAATGAAATTAAATGCTGCTGCAGAGTTATATCCTGTTTCATGGAGTGAGTTTAATCAACTTCACCCATTTGCACCGCTTGACCAAGCCGCAGGTTATATGGAACTGTTTAATAAATTTGAAAAACAGCTTTGCGAAATAACTGGCTTTGTTGGAGCTTCTATTCAACCAAATTCTGGTGCTCAAGGTGAGTATGCAGGACTTATGGTTATCAGAGAATATCATAAAAGTAGAGGTGAAGATTTTAGAAATATTGTTTTAATTCCTTCTTCTGCACATGGAACAAATCCTGCTAGTTCAGTTATGGCTGGAAACAAAGTAGTAATAGTAGCTTGTGATAACTATGGAAATGTTTCGTTGGAAGATTTAAAAACCAAGGCTGAATTAAACAAGGACAATTTGTCTGCATTAATGCTAACATATCCTTCCACACATGGAGTTTTTGAGCATCAAGTAGTTGAAATGTGTAAAATTATACACGAAAATGGTGGACAAGTTTATATGGATGGGGCAAATATGAATGCCCAAGTTGGTTATACAAATCCAGCAATAATTGGTGCTGATGTTTGTCACTTAAATTTACATAAAACTTTTGCAATTCCTCATGGCGGTGGTGGTCCTGGCGTTGGACCTATTGTTGTAGCTAAGCATTTGGTGGAATTTTTACCAGGACACTCGGTTGTGGATATTAATAAATCAAAATCAATTTCGGCAGTTTCTGCATCTCCATGGGGAAGTGCTTCTGTGATTCCAATTTCTTATGCTTATATTAGAATGATGGGAAGTGAAGGTCTTAAAAATGCAACTGCTGCAGCTATAATTAATGCGAATTATATTAAAGCAAAATTATCAAAATATTATCCAGTTGTCTATACTGGTGTAAATGGAAATGTTGGACATGAAATGATTTTTGATATGCATCAATTTAAAAACTCTGCAGGTATTGAAGTTATAGATATTGCAAAAAGATTGATGGATTATGGTTATCACGCTCCAACTGTATCTTTTCCTGTTCACGGAACATTAATGATAGAACCAACAGAAAGTGAGTCCAAATACGAATTAGATAGATTTTGTGATGCAATGATTTCAATTAAAAATGAGATTGACAAAATTGAAAGTGGAGAGTTGGATAAACAAGATAATCCATTAAAAAATTCACCTCATACAGCTTTAGAGGTTATCAATAGTGAGTGGAATCATAAATATTCGCGAGAGGTTGCAGCATTTCCTTTTGAGTATAGTAAAGATAACAAATATTGGCCTGCTGTTGGAAGAGTTGATGATGCTTACGGTGATAGAAATTTAGTATGCAGTTGTTTGCCAGTTAGCGAATATGAAAAATAATTAAGAATAAATTTAGTGGTAAAATGGAAATATCTAATATATTAAAGAATTCAAAAACCATTGCGGTGCTTGGTATTTCGAGCAACCCAAATAGAACAAGTAGAATGATTGCGGAATATCTGGATTATGCTGGCTATAAAGTAGTTGGCGTTAATCCAGGTAAACCAATAATTGAAGGGATGGAAGTATTTTCAAAATTAGAGGATATACCTTTTGAAATTGATATAGTTAATGTTTTCAGAAAATCGGAAGATATTCCTCAGATTATTCCAAGTGTGTTATCCGTTAAGCCAAAAGTTTTATGGTTACAATTGGGAATTGAAAACGATAAAGCTGTTCAACCATGTATTGATGCTGGGATAAAAGTTATTCAAGATAAATGTATAAAAATTGAACATAGCTATTATTTGTAAATTGTGGAGGCATATTTATTTTTTGTTCAAAAGCAAATAAAGTGAAAATTGTTCTTTTTTTGTGTTTAGTTTTTGTTTCAATTATTTATGCACAAGAAAACCGAATAGTAGCCAATTCTGAATCAAATTATTTCCAAGTTGATTCCATCCAAATAATAGGAAATGAAAAAACAGAGAATTTTATAATTTTACGCGAGCTTAGTTTTACAATAGGTGATACTGTAAATAATAAAATGCTACACTTTAATCGTGAACGTATTTTTAGTCTGGGAATTTTTACAAAAGTTAATATTACAATAGAAAAATATAAAGAGAAAAATATTGTTTCTATTTTAATCGAGGAAAGTTGGTATATTTTTCCAGTACCATTTGTTAATGTAAGAGAGAAATCTTTAGAGCAAACTTCATATGGTGTAAGTCTAAAATTTAAAAATATAAGGGGACGAAATGAAACAATTAGAGCCACAATTTCACTGGGTTACGATCCCTTTTTTAGTTTAGAATACGAAAATCCATTAATAATTTCTGCATTTGACCTCAATATGTTTTTCTCTTTTGCTTATGGAAAGTCAGTTAATAAAAGCGAAATCCTTGAAAGCATTTATGGTGAAACTTTTGATTTTAACTCAATGTCGCTAAATACAATGTGGGGTAAACGATTTGGTGAGAAAACGAATCTGTTTCTTATTTTCAGTTATTCCAAAATTAAAGTACCCTCAAACAAATTGAATTCATTTATGTCAAGTGGCTCCTCCATTGACGAAAAAATATCTACTGGTATTTCGTATTTATATGACTCAAGAAATCTAAAGCAATATGCAAGTAATGGTGAGGTTTTCGAACTCAGTTATTCGTATAATGGATTATTAAACTCAAATAACTTTAATGCTATTAATTTAGATATGCGAAAGTATCGAGAAATTTATAATTCTTTTATAGTTAAAGGACGTTTCACAGCGCGACATACGTTTGGAAAATTTGTTCCTATTTATGATTACTCAATGTTGGGATATGATTATTATGTGCGAGGAAATAGATACGAATTAAGAGAAGGGAATAATCGTATATTAGCAAATTTGGAATTGAGTTATCCAATATTAAGTGAATGGAACTTTGCAATTGAATTGCCAATTCTTCCAAATAGTTTAACCCGTGCACGAATTTCAATAATTGCTGGATTATTTGCTGATGCTGGCACAATATTTAATAACACAGATAGAATTAGAATAAATAATTTTAATACTGGATATGGTTTTGGATTAACATTTCTATTATTGCCCTATAGTTCTTTTAGAATAGAATATGCACTTAATGAATTTGGGAAAGGAGAGGTTTTATTTGCAACAGGAATATCTTTCTGATATTGAACTTTATTACACCACCAAAATTAATAGTAATAAGATTGAATTAAATGGTGATGAATTTAAACACGCTTGCAAAGTCATGCGGCATTCAGTAGGTGATGTTTTGCATATTACCGATGGTAACGGAAATTATTTTGAAACAATAATTTCAACAATAAACAATAATTCTATTCTTGCTAATATTAAAAAAAGGAAAAGTTATACTAACACTTTTAGTAATATTTATTTTTGTTTCCCACGTTTGAAAAGTGTTGATAGATTTGAGTTTGAAATTGAAAAATTAGTTGAATTAGGTATAACTAACTTCGTCATATTTAATTCTGAAAGAACTATTCCAAAAGGAGAAAAATTAGAGCGATGGAATAAAATTGCATTGGCTGCCATGAAACAATCCTTAAGAACTTATCTGCCTAAATTTGAATATTTGAGCTCATTAGTAAAAGTTAACTTGCTTAATGGCGAAAAATTAATTTTAGATCAAAAAGGGGAATGCAGCTTAATAAGCTATTTGAAAGAAATTAAAGCTAAACCATCTAATATTAGTTATTGCTTTATTTTTGGTCCAGAAGGCGGTTTATCTCAAAATGAAATGGATTTAATTAAAAATAATAGAATTTTAGCATTAACAAATAATCGATTGCGTGCGGAAACTGCTGTAATTGTTGCTGCTACTACAATTACTCTAATTTAGTTAAGCTGTTTATCTTCTGCAAAAGTTAATTTTTTATAAAAGCTTTACAAATATATTTTGGATTAGATTGGCAACAAACTTTATTGGCGATGTAATTTCTACTAGTTACAATCAAGAATTGTTGTGACATAAACAACTTGAAACGACTAAAATTTATAAGTATGTTTCTTCGTATTCGATAAATAAAATTAATAATCCGGTTATAAACTGAAATTTAAATAAAAGGGATAAAAAATGAAATTAGATATACTAATATTTGCCGCTCATCCCGATGATGCAGAACTTGGAATGGGTGGAACAATTGCAAAACTCGTTTCTGAGGGAAAATCTGTTGGAATTATTGATTTTACACAAGCGGAACTAAGTAGCAACGGAACAATTGAAAGCAGAAAAGAAGAAACTGCCGAAGCATCAAAAAATTTAAATATTTCCTTAAGAGAAAATTTATTTGTGCCAGATGGTGAAGTTAAGGTTGAGGCTGAGATTAAGACAAAGGTTATAAAATTGTTGCGGAAATATAAACCGCGTCTCGTTTTTGCACCTTATTTTAACGATAGGCATCCAGATCATATTGGAGCAAGTAAAATTGTGAAAGAAGCTGTCTTCTTTTCGGGTTTGCTCAAAATTGCTACAGAAATTAATGGCGAAAACCAGCAAATTCATCGTCCAGAAAAATTGTATTATTATATGCAGACTTACGAGTTTACGCCCTCATTTGTAGTTGATATTTCTGAGCATTTTGATACAAAAATGAAATCCGTTAGAGCATATAAATCACAATTTTTTAATCCAAACGAAAAAGGCGAGTTGACTTTTATAAGCGACCCAAAGTTTATTAAATATTTGGAAGCCCGCGCCCAGCATTTTGGCTTTCAGATTAGAAAGGAATTTGGAGAACCATTTTTTTGCGAAGAAACTATTGAATTATTAAATCTATAAAGGGGGATTTATTGCAACCAAAACATTATTTCGAAAGTACATCAAAACTTGAAAAACTCTATTTTATACTAAATTATCAAGTAGGTTCTTTAACTTTATATGCAGGGCTTTATTTCTTTCCTATGTTGTTTTTAGTAATTTTAATCGGTGCCGAAATATTATTTACACCTTTTATAATTTATGTTTTGGTTTTGGAAAATAAAAAAGGCTGGATAATTTCGTTCATAATACTCGTCCTTTTGCCAAGTGTGTTAATATTAGTCTTTGTTTCTCAATATTTTATGCTCATTTTATTTCCGTTTTATCTTTATTGCTTTATTTTAAGATTTGAAGCTAAAAGTTGGCTTACTGAAAAACGAGCAAGAAATGAGCTAATTATGCAGAAAATTAGAAGCGAAAACGAAAAGAAGAATTTAGAAAATTTTATTGTGTTAAGATAGATTTGAATATTTGAATTATCATATTGTTGCAAAAAAAATCAAAACTGTCTCTATTTGTATATTTTTTTGATATTTAAGAAGCATTTATTAGAGTGAGATAAATAAATAGATAAACCCAAATCGGTCATTAGAAAATTAAGAATCAACGACAAAAGGCCAAGACATCAATTTAGTTGAACCCCAAAGCCCCATAAACCACTCCCTTCGCCTCATAGCTAAAGAAAGTTTCAGTATTCTCTTA
>Ga0210046_1000433_pt1 | contig 40513 bp, 40 predicted proteins | sample CryGeyCG2114_250_FD_185461 | JGI IMG/M metagenome (GOLD analysis project Ga0210046, IMG submission 185461) | Groundwater microbial communities from aquifer - Crystal Geyser CG18_big_fil_WC_8/21/14_2.50 (SPAdes) (version 2) | ecosystem: Environmental > Aquatic > Deep subsurface > Groundwater ...
TGTTGAATGCTAATAAATTAGCCTGCCTATTATATAGAAAATACGAGATAGTCAAATCTTTATAACAATCTCTCCGATGCCCCGAATTCTTACAACTAAAGAATCCCTTTTGAACTATGCTGCATGGTACGCGATGCGGTATTTTCCCTCGCTTCGGAAACTTCGGGAAGCGCTTATGAAAAAATCAGAAAATCATGAAATACTGGTCGCTTCCGTTATGGAAGAAATGTCTGAATATATTTCCGAAGAACGAACCGTTGATGGTCTTGTACGGATGTATACCGAGCAAAGCAAAACACGACCATATATCGAACAGAAACTCCGACAGAAGAAATTTGGAGAAGAAATTATTATTTCCACTTTGGAATCTTATAAGGATTCTTTCCTATCCTGGAATACTTATGAACAGATGATAACCCAGAAGATTTTCAATTATCTTGAGAAAAATAAATCCAAAAAATATATTTTTGGAACACTTTCACAGAAATATTCGAATTTCAAGAACGAAATTCAAGAACTTTTAAATGAATTATCTCCGGACGAAATGGAATCTATACGCACGGAATACGCGAAACTTTCCGGAAAATATGATGTAACGAATCGGAAAGAGCAACAGAAAATCATTCAAAAACTCTGCATGAAATGATTTTCGTACGATACTATAAAAAAAGTGATGAGAGGCGAAGAATAGGTATTTTACTGAATAACTTTTCCATGAGGTGTTCCTTCGTGGAATCCAGCGCTGGTCTGGACTCCTATGATAGTTTTTTCGTGGAATTCTTCTAGATTTCTGGCTCCGACATAGGTCATGGAGGAACGAAGCCCTGTCATACATTCATCCACTACATCCCCGACGGATTCCCATCCTTTTCGGAGGTATATTCTAGAAGTGGAGATTCCTTCGTGGAAAAGAGCCCGTTTTGCTTGTTCAAAAGGGGAGAGTCCACCTGTTCGGAGATTAACCGCTTTCCCTGACGCCATTCCATAGTTTTCCTTGTACATAGCACCATTTCCATCATATCGGATATCTCCGGTCGATTCGTAGGTTCCGGCAAAAAGCGAACCTATCATAACATGACTTGCTCCAGCGGCAAGCGCGAGACAGACATCTCGAGGTTCACGTATCCCACCGTCTGCCCAGACGAAACCTCCGAGTTTTCTCGCTTCTCGAGCGCAATGATAGACTGCTGAGAACTGTGGACGTCCCACTCCAGTTTTCATTCGGGTAGTACACATAGCACCGGGACCTATTCCGACTTTTACTCCGTTGGCTCCAGCTTTTATGAGGTCGCGAGTTGCCTTTTCGGTAATGATATTTCCCGCAATGAGTGTGACTTTGTTTCCGAATTCTTTTCGGAAATTTTTAATAGCTTCGATCATTTTCTTTTGGTATCCATGAGCTGTGTCGAGCACGAAAATTTCTACGCCCATATCTATCATAGTACGAGCTTTTTCCTGAAAATTATTGATTCCGAGAGCCACTGCAACTGCGAGGTGTTTGTCAGATCCGATATTCGGAGAATAAATTCCTCCTCGAACAACATTGGTTTTCGTAAGAATTCCGATAAGTATTCATTTCGCATCGACAATAGGGAGACTAGAAATCCCTTCTTGATCCATAAGATTATATGCATCTTCTCATGAAATGGTTTCTGGAGCGGTGATAAGCGGAGGTTTTCTAAGTTCGGAAAGTTTAGTGAATTGGTCGATTTCGAGGAGATCTTTTTCTTTGAAAATTCCTATTGGTCGATTCAGTATATCTACTCCTATGACACACAAATGGGATCGTTTATAGAGAATCCCAAGAGCGTCGCGAACGGTATTTTCCAATGTAACAGTAATAGGCGTATCGAACTTGATATGAGCGGATTTTATGGATGTAACAATTCGTTTCATAACAGAGATATCCATATCCTGCGGGAGAACTCCGAGTCCTCCATAGCGCGCGAGAGTTTCGGCGAGACGTTTCCCCGTCACCGCATTCATATTTGCACTCACGATAGGTATGCTTGTACCGAAAGAAGAAGTTGGAACAATCGATACATCATCGAGCCGGGAATTTCCCTCGAAATAATCCTGAAAAAGAAACACATCTTCATACGTAACTTCCTCATTTTCGTATCGTGGATTTGCAAACTGCATAGGGTGATGAGTGATGGAGTATTTTTAGCCGATGGATTATACTCAAAAGAAAAGATTTGTCACAAAAAAAGATGCCGAGTGGCATCTTTTTAGGTTAAGATTCTTATTTAGCTCCGAGAAGTTTGTTAATAACCCGTTGAAACTCGCTTACTGGATATGCTCCAGCAATCAGTTCGTATTCTCCGGTTTGATTATTGATAACGACAGTTCCAGGAGTTCCTTGGACTCCAAGTTTCGCACCTTCGGCAGTTTCTGTATCGAATCGTGTTATATTTTTCTTGGAATCCATGCAAGCTTGAAATTTCTTTCCGTCGATTTTCAATTCTTTTGCAAGAGGTAAGAGCGCGTCTGCAGCGAATCCAGTTCCATTTCCTCCATTGGTTCTCGTGAAGATAGCACTGTAATATGCTACATATTTATCGGTTCCGCCAATATCTCCCGCACAAAGAAGAGCGTTCGCTTCCACCTCTGAGTTTGTATGAGGAACTCCGCGGAAATTCTTGAACATGGAATTTACTTTATCTCCATATTCTTCTCGTATTTTTTCTATGGTCCCATCTTTGAATTGTCGGATACAGAATGGACATTCGAGATCACTATATTCAACGAGAGTAATTATAGCATCTTTGTTTCCTTCAATATAGGCAGTACTTTTTATTGCAGCGATTTCATCTTGAGTAAGAGTTTTTGTAACTGCTACAGGAGTTTCACCTCCGGTATTTTCAGTATTTGGCTGTGCTGCACCACCTTCCTTACTTGCGATAAATTGCTTGATTTGAGAAATCTGATCTTGCATTTGGAGACGTTGAGCTTTCGTGAGAAGATCATAATTTTCTTTCCCTCCAGCTTTTTGATATTCATTATCAAAATATTTGTCCATTACAGCACTTGCAATCGCATCAATATTCTTGGTTCCAGTGGAAAGATAATAGCCAGTTCCAAGATTTGTAAGTATAGATACAACAAGAAGAAGAACAATAAGTCCTTTTCCATGGTGATGCTTTTTCTCTTCTGAAGAACAACAAGTGTTCTTTTTCTCTTCTTTATTTTCTCGTGATGACATAATCTGAAATAGATAAGAAATAATATACCCCCATAGGATACACATATTTTCTATAATGCAAGCAAAAAGCATTGACGTTGTATGAAAAATACCGAATACCTTTTTTAGAATACTTCTTATATATATTGTTTGCTTTCCTGTATATATTTCCTATAATATCTCTCATTAAATGATAATTTCTTGCCAATGTTCTTTTCTTCGGACGATATCTCTGAAACAGAGAAAATTAATCGCATCTACAGTATGCTCCGTGCGGAGCGACGAGGACGGATTTTTGCTCTCATATTGAAACTTTCTATTCTCGGAATGATTATCTATGGGTATTATTATCTCAGTCTTCCGGCTCATGAAGACACTCGTAAAAAAATAACAGAAACTGTGCAGACAAAAATAACAGAGCTGATTCTACCGATGGTGGGAGGAATAGTGCAGGATTTGACGCAGAGTATGTGAATTCCAACCTCTGTAACTTCTCCTACCACCAATAAAAAGAATATTCCTACCAATTCAACGACTCTTCCCGCAGGCATTACTCCAGAGATGATAAAGGCAGTACAAGATGCAATGAAAAAATAGAAATATAAAATAACAAAAAAGCCCGAATTCGGGCTTTTTTGTTATTTTATTTTCTTGTTCCATTCGAGAATAGAAGCAGTTCCATTTTTTACACCCTCCGCAATCTTTTCGGGAGGAAGAATTTGAGCAACTACCTGACTTCCGAAACCAGTGAATTTTTTTTGGAGATCGCTATAATATTCTGTATATGCTCCGATATTTGTAATCCATATATATCCGAATATCGCGAGGATAACAGTGCTCCAGAGTCGCATTCCGAGATTGTACTGGATTCCTGCGGAGAAAGTATAATCGTCTATGAAGTACATCTTGAGGTAGATTCCTGTAAGTATAACTCCTGGTATATACACGAGCGGTGGAAGAAGGAGGTATCCGAGTCAGAGAAAAAGCACGAAAAGCATAACGAGAGAGAATCCTATTTTGAGTTTCTCCATCATACGATTTCTATTGTTGAAATTGATATATACTTCGAGTTCATTCAAAAATCGACTGAGCGGTATATATTCATTTTCGTACGAATTCGCAAAAAGAAAAAGAAGAATGTAGGAGAATTTGTAAAACTCTTTCTTGTCGAGTGTCATAGCACCGGCAACAAGTTTAAGAATAACCGGTAAAAGTATAGGAGAGACAATACTTCTTTCAAGGTCCAGAATAAGATTCTTGCAGTTGAGGATATGTTTGAAATAATCCTGATTTTTTGCTTTACTGAGTTCCTCGTCTTTTTCTACGCCGATGCTGTTTATGGTAAGTTCTTCCATTCCTTTGAGCCTGAGCCAATCGCGTTTCGTGAGAAATTGATCTCATTTATTGTTCTTGTCGTCTTTTATGAATGGGAGACTTGTATCGAAGAATATATATTGAATATCTGAATAATGAAGATCAGCAATTTTCCTGAAAGCAAATATACGAAGTTCTTCTCGATCCTGAACAGAGAGATTAAAATTCTCGAATATATTTTCCATTTTCTCGCGAAAACTTTCTTTTTCGTAAGGAAAATGAGGAATAAGTTCAGAAATTTTCTCGCGAGCATTAATAATGCGTTCCTGACAAATCGTATGCATACTTCGTTGCTCGAAATTTCCTTCCATTTGACAAAAAACATCTTGTTTTTCCCATCGTTTTTCTATGTTTTTATTTTCCCGATACATTTCTATGATTATCTGTATGAGTGTTTTAACGGCAGTAAAGTCATCGTTGTTCATCAGATTCTTATCGAATCTCTTCAAGAGTTCCTCTTTATTGATGATATATTCCCGAATAATTCAGTCATCATCTTTTTTCGTATAGGTAACTCGATCGAATTTTTCGCTACAATAATGTATATCACGTAAAAATGGATACGCGAGTTCCATCCAAACATGGTGGTATTTTGAATCGTGATAGAGTTCATTAATAAAACTGTCGTTGTCGAAAGAGGAAAAACTCTGTGAAATAAAACTCGCAAGAGAATTGATGAAAAAAGCGAATTTCTCGCGAATTTCGTTTGCCTTGAAAATGAGATCGAGCGGATTTCTTGATAACGTCAGACGTTTAATATCACGATAAACTTCTTCAATACTGAGAGAATATTCTCCGAAAGAGAGAGTTTTTTCCTGATCATTGTCGAGTGATACGGATTTCTGTTTATTTACCATAACAGGAACCGGTTTTACCGCAATATTTTCAGTATTCGAATTTTCCCAGTTAGTAGGAACGGTATTGGAAAGAGTTCACATATTTTTGTTTTTATTTAATATTTGGTCCAGTATATCATATTCTCTTTCATAAAACCAAATAATAATACATTGACAGATGAAGATATTTATTTCAAATGAGTATTTGATTGTTATTTGTCCAGAGAATTCATTTGCAAAAATGATAAAAATGACTAGAATAACACTCTTATATTTTAACTTTAATAACACTCTTATATTTTAACTTTAATAACACTCTTATATTTTAACTTTAATAACACTCTTATATTTTAACTTTAATAACACTCTTATATTTTAACTTTAATAACACTCTTATATTTTAACTTTAATAACACTCTTATATTTTAACTTTAATAACACTCTTATATTTTAACTTTAATAACACTCTTATATTTTAACTTTAATAACACTCTTATATTTTAACTTTTCGGATTATGAAAAAAGGAAATATGTTTTTGCTTGGTGCTGGCTACCTAGCAGGATTGCTCATAGCCTTGAAGTTTAATAAAAAATCTCCAGCAGCTCTCGAAAAAGATTTCGCTCCAGGAGAAGATCGTTGTAATAATATTGGGAAAAATCTTCTTGATATCCATAGAAATCTTTTCGAAATGGCACAGGAAGCTTTATTTTCTCCAGAAAATAAAAAACGGATCGAAGAATACAAAGAACTTCTTCTCAAAGAATTAGAATCATTTCAACAGGAAGCAGAAGTAAAACTTGAAGAATGGAAGAAGAAAGGATTCGAAAAAAAAGACGAGATAGAAGCGGAACTTCTTGATCTTTATAATCGAAGAATGGAAGTTCTCGAGGAAGTGAAACAGAAGGGAATTAGTCTTATCAAGGAAACTCGTGAAGAAGGTGTTGATGTAATCGAGGAAGGAAGAAAGGTAGCTGCTCGTGTATTCGACGAAGCGAAAAAACAACTTGATACTATTCATACTGATATGAAGAAACAACTGAGCAAAAAGAAATAAAAATCTCTACAAAACGCGAACTTTGCATTCAAATTTCCGAGTCTCGTTCGCTGTACTATTTCAGTACAGCTCACTCCGATGACACCACAAGGGTGCGCTATGGCGTCAATTTTCATGACAAATTTCACATGTCACCGGACCTTATAAAAGATTTAACGAAGCCGTGTGGTCGTTTTTCAGGAGATTTTTGACTCTGATATTTAGAAAATAATTTCATTATATTTTAAACAAAACGTTATGACAAAAAAAGACACGACAAATACTGATGAAACTCTCGATCTCGAACTCGAAGCGGAACTCCAGCAGGAGATTAATAATGCAACCGAAGCGGAAGCTGAGTTAGAAGGAGATTTGGAAACTGGTAAGATTTACCAGGCCGAAGAAGAACTCGAACGTCTTCGTGGTTCTCTTTCTCGTGCTCAGGCGGATTACAGTAATCTCCTTAAACGAGTGGAACGGGACAAAGTCGAGATGACTTCATTTCTGACTGCCAATATCATAAAAAAATTCCTCCCGACGGTCGATAATCTCGAACGAGCACTTGCTAATGTTCCAGCAGATATCGCTGAACAGAAATGGACGGAAGGAATCTGAGCAACACTCCAAGGACTCACCAAACAACTCGAAACTATGGGAGTTCAATCATTTGTATCTCATGGACAAGAAGTGGACACTGAACAGCACGAAGTAATGAGTCAAGCTCCTGGAAAAGAAGGAATTATTATCACCGAATTTGAAAAAGGATATACACTTCATGGACGAGTAATTCGTCATGCGAAAGTGATTGTCGGAAGTGGAGAATAAGAACTGAAAAATAAAATCCCTCATTCGTTTGAATGGGGTTTTATTTATTTTTACACTTTGGAATTTCCTTTCTCCAGATTTCCAGGAGGTCCGAAGGCACTTGTTGATTGTATCGAATCTATTGCTTCTTTCTGAGCGTTTTTATGTTCGTTATCTCAGAGTTTTTCTGCAATAAGTTTCTGTGCCTGTATTTTTTTCTCCATAACTTCTTGGCTCTTCTGGAGAAGAGCTTCCTTGAAACTCTGACTTAATTGTTCGTTTTTCTTTCCGTCTTTTTGTATATTCTCCGCTTGTTTTGTTGATCTTTGAGCATCTTGTGCTTCATTTGTCCCTTTGATACTACGTATTTCTTTTTGGAATTTTTCAAAAGCAAGTTCCAATGCTTTTGTTTTTTCTTCTGGTGTTCCTTTTTCAGAAAGGATTTTCTTTGTTTCGATTGTAAGTTTCTCTTGAGCTTCGGTAAATTTACTGTTATATGCGAGATTATCTCGTTCATCTGCAGAAAAATCGCTTTTAATAGTGTTAATCTCTGTCGTTGCCATAAGATATATTCCATCAGCAAGACTGTTATCTTTTTTCTCAAGTTCCGTATTGAGTTTCGTGTCAGTATTCTTATTCTTCATTTCTTCTTTTTCAAGAGGATCTTTTTTTATTTCTGGATTCATAAGATGGGTATTAAAAATTAATATACCACTATCCTATCATACCTCTCGTAAAAAAGCAAAAATTCGTTATTTCTTCAGAGACTTTCGGATAATTTTAATCAGGAGTGCGGTATCGAAATCCTTGAAGAGTTCGCGGTTTCCGTCTATATTGAAGGTGGGAAGCCAGAAGGAAGTTTTGTGCATATGAGAAATTATTTGCCCATATGGTGGGATTTCCGAAACGCTAGAGTACCAGTTGTTTTGTCCTTTGGTTACTTTTCTCTCGAGGTTTCCAGTGAACCCCGACCAGACATTCGGTTGGGCAAAAGTGTTTATGAAACAGCTGTTCGTAAGCGATTTTACCATATTAATTCCTCCTCCGTCGATTCCAAGAACAAACTGAAAATGAGCGATATGCGCGGTAAAATCCTGGAGAGAATAGGTATTTTTCTCGAGCGTAACATTGGATGGAAATGATTCCTGTGCAAATATGTTGTAAAGCATATTTGTGTGATCATCCAGAATAGTAATGGTTTCATCGGGAAATGCCTGAGAAACTTCGTTTATAATCCTTTGCCAGGTTCGTATCGGGAGATTTCGAAACTCCTTCACTCCGACAAAGAGACATATCCCAGACCTTTCTATCTCCTGACTGTAGTTATAGAACGTTCCGATATTTTGGTATACGAAATCCCGAAACGAATCATCTTGTGCAAATATTTTCGTTATAATCTCTATATAACTTTCGATGAGATTGACATTGGAGTAGTGAACATAGGAGTGGGGGAGTGCGATATCGAGGATATGCGATCCCCAGAAGATATTCGGTCCGGCAACAATGGGATTGTGGAGCTCTTTATATTTGAGAATCGTATTAAAATCCCCGCCTCCCATGTCGAGAAAAAGTACTTGTTCGTCTCGGTGGTTCCCGTGATTCCATCGGAAAGAGAGAGTTTGAGAGAGAAATTGCATATGTTTCAGAATCATCCGAGAAAGTTTCGACTCATAATCATCGATATTTTTCTGTTCTTCGATAACACGAATATTATTTCCTGTATCTTCGAGGTCTTGGAGGAGGAAACGATTATACTTGGAAGTAAGTATAACAATCTCGGCTGTGCATCCATTCGCTCGGAGCCACTCTATGAGAAGCTTAATAAAAGGTTTTGATATAATCGCATCCCCGATTCGATCAGAGCGATTGAGATAAAAAGTTTTCAATTTCTTCAGATTGACACTCTTCGGTTTTTTCACGGATATGATGCATTTTCCCAGAAATACCCCGAACCGACTCGCGATTCTGAGGAGGATTAAGTGGATATTTTTGGAAATTGATTTAAGCATATAGATAGAGAATTTAAATATGGAATATGGGTATGTTTGTCCCTCTAGAGGACACTGCCCTTCGGGGAGCATTGGAAAATATTCTGTCATTCCCGCGGAGGCGGGAATCTACCTTGTATTAGAGTATTTGCTCATAAAGGTCATTCCAATTAATATTCATTATAAAAACTTCTCTCGCACGATTTTCTCGAAGGCATTGAGAGAGAACTCTTGGGCACGTTCGATGCAATCAGTTTTCATAGTAAGAGCAGTTTCGAGATTGAGTTTGTGTACGGCAGATATAAGTTCTTCTTTGGTGGCTTCTGGAGAGAGAAGGATTCCAGTTTTTCCGTCGATGATAGTTTCTCGGATTCCTCATTCATCGACTCCTATAACTGGAACTCCGCAGGACATAGACTCGAGTGAAACCATTCCAAAGTCTTCGTTTCGAGCAATAAATATGGTGGCAATAGCTCCGGCAATGTATCTCGGAAGCTCGTTGTTGTTAGTAAGAGTGAGAAATGTAATATTTTCGTATCATTTTGCCAGAGTTATAATCTCATCTTTCTGCGGATCGTTCTCGCCGTAGATGACGAGGAGTTTCTCTTCAGGCATTTCCCGGAATGCTTCGACGGTGCGCTCTACACGTTTCAGACTTGAAAGTTTCGAGAAACTGATGTAATAATCTCCTTTTTCTTTCGTTGGTATGAAATAATCCGTATCCACTGGCGGATGGAGAATCTGGCTTTCCTGATCGAGATACTGTTTCATGGCTACCTGAAGGTTCGTGGAGTTCACATAGATTTCGTCCACCATCGATAATTCTTTTCGATACATCTGTTCGAATATCGCTCGGATGAGGATATAAACGGGACGGAGGAGAAACGGAACTTTTCGGTAATAGAACTCCCGTTGGTCGAAAAGATAGCGGGGGATGGAGTGTGCATAGTAAATCTTCTTCGCGTCTTTTCGGACATTGCGGATGGCGGAAAGGGAATCATTGCTGAAAATGACCGTATCGTACGATTGGAGGAACTTCGTATGGAAAAGAACCCGGTATTTCAAATATATCTGACGGAAACCACCCGTATACTTATTTTCACCAAATGCGATAGATTTTCCTGTAAATTCTAGAGATGTAGGTTCGAGTCCATCCGCACTGAAAAAAAGCGCCGCAAGATCGGCCCCGAGTGCTCGGGCGAACATGATATTGAAACGCTCGGCACCGCCGCGATACAGGAACATATCGTGAATGAGACAGATTTTCTTTTGTGGAGGCATAGAAACAGGAAAAAGTATTTCATGACAGTATATTCAAATAAGAGAAAACTCAAACCAAAACAAAAAAACCTCACGTGAGTGAGGTTTTTTTGAAAAATTAGGGAAGAGATTCTGTGGATTAATAAGGAAGAGCAGTACCTTTATTTGTAACTGCTGTATCGAGAGCTCCAAGAGCACCAATAAGTCCAGAAGATTCTGGATCAGCAAGATAGACAAATCCTCACGTTGCAAGTACTTGAGTTGTTGCAGTTCCAAGAGTAAGAGCAGTACCAGTTACGAGACTCGTAATAGTTCCTGTATAATTTCAAGAGGTGGCTACAGCGACAATAGTATCTCTACTAAAGAACTTTCCGATATCACTCGCACCAAGAATAATGGTATTTGTACCAGTACCAGTTATAGTACCACTCGCACTTGTACTCGTTCTTGGTCGGTATGTACCCATAACAAGAGCTGTGTTTGTTTCTTCGAGTGTTGCTGCGAGTTCGTAAGCACCTCCTACGAGAGTAGTTGCTCCCATCTTATATTTAGTAGCTCCAGCTGAGGTTGGGTCTGACATCTTCGTTTTGTCGATTCCAAGAACGGTATAGTTGGCATCACCAGCTGCATAATCACTACCAACTGCCACTCCTGTACCAGCGATAGAAACACCTGAAAGTGATAATCCTGTACCACTTACCATACTTACATAGGACATACCACTTTTTGCTTGAAGAGTCATAATCTGTTGATTAATCTGATTGAGATCAGAAGTTCGCTGAGAATCTCGGGCAGTTGCTGACATACCACCGAGGTTCAAAAATGCAATCGTACCGAGAATTACGAGAATCGTAATAACCACAATAAGCTCCACCAATGTAAACCCTTTAACGTTTGAAGACGTTTGTATTTTCTGTGTATTCATAAAAGAAAAAAGAAAAAGAATAAAGTATAAATCCCCATTGTATGAAGCTTCTTATGGGGTGTCCTGAAGCGAAAAGCATTAGAACACACAATTCATAAAATGTCAAATTTTGATGATATTTTAATGAAGAGTCTCCACAAGAGAGAAGTATAATCTTATATTATATAAATCAAAAGATTTTGCAAGTTCATTGTTTTAAATAATTATCCATGAAGTGGTTATTTGTGCGAAAAACAGATTATTCCAAATTCTTTTTCTTATCGGACGGTTTATGAATCTGACTTTCTTGATTTTCTCTCCGTTTTCTGTATTATACGGCGTAATTTATTTACGAGGATACTGTATATATGCAAATCTCCGAGCTTCTTTCGAAAACCACCGAGCTTCTTTCTCGTATTTCGTCTTTGTCAGAATCCGATATTGTCTCGCTTCAAGAGATTCTACGCGAACATAATCGACTGTATTACACGGAACAATCTCCTATAATAAGCGATAGCGAGTATGATAGATTGTTTCAAACGCTCAAAAATCTCGAGGAACAATACGGAATATGGGACATAAAATCTCCGACGAAACGTATCGATGTGCTTGTTTCGAGTCAGTTCCAGAAATGACTCCACACTTGGCCGATGATATCGCTCGACAATACCTACGACGAAAACGATATTGCCGATTTTGAAGGACGAATACGGAATATTTTGAGACAGAAAAATCTCGAAATATGAAATAACGATGGTATTCCATATTTCCCACTCTCTTATGCGATGGAACTGAAGTTCGATGGTCTCGGACTCTCACTCACGTATCGCGATGGCGAGCTCGTTCGAGCGCTGACACGAGGAAATGGAGTGGAGTGAGAAGATGTAACTATTAATGCACTTCAGATTAAGAGTATTCCGCGATCTATTCCATTTACATCCCGCGAAGTCGAGATTCGTGGAGAAGTCGTACTCCCTATTTCCGAATTTACACGAATCAACCGTGAACGAATGGAGACAGGAGAAAAAGTATTTTCCAATCCAAGAAATGCCGCATCGGGAAGTCTCCGACAACTCGATTATACTATCACTGCATCGCGCAAACTCGCTTTTTATGCTTATAGTTTTCCGTACGCAGAAACTGAGGAATGAAGAAAAGACCTCAATATAACAACCTATCGCGATTATCTTTCGCTCCTTGAATCTTTTGGATTTACCAAAACTCCTTATATATACAGCGCCAGAAATCTGGAGGAACTCCAATCCGAAATCCATCGACTGACTCTCTCTCGTCCTGTATTCGATTTCGAAATCGACGGACTTGTTATCAAACTTAATAGTCTCTCGCTCTGGTATATGCTCGGGACAACCGAACATCATCCACGCTATGCGATCGCATACAAATTCCCAGCGATACATGTCCGAACCAAACTCCTTGCTATAGTACATTCCGTCGGTCGAACCGGGGTTATAACTCCTGTTGCCATCCTCGAACCGGTAAATGTCGGAGGAGTGACTGTGAGTCGTGCCACACTTCATAACTATGACGAGCTCGCCAAAAAATGAGTAATGGAATGAGATCAAGTATTCATCGTCCGAGCCGGGGAAGTAATTCCAGAAGTCATCTGACCGATCGCAGAAGTGCGCGATGGAACCGAGAAATCTATCATTCCGCCGACCGCTTGTCCGAGTTGCGGAACGCCCCTCGTCCGAGATGCGGGGAAAGTTGCTCTTTATTGTCCTGCCCGCGCAACCTGTCCTATGCAGACTTCGGGAGCTCTGAAGAGTTTTGCTGGAAAACACGGTGCTAATATATTGACTCTCGGCGATAAAATAATCGATATTTTTATAGAACAGGGATTCCTTACGGATTTTATTTCCTTGTATCATCTCGGAGAATGGAGCGACAAAATTCTCGCTCTCGAAGGCTTCAAAGAAAAGAAACTCCAGAATATATTGGAGAGTATCGAGACAAGCAGAAATATGCCACTCGCCAATTTTTTCGTGGCGCTCGGAATACCGCAAGTAGGACGGAAGACCGGGAAACTTCTCGCGAAGTATGTGAATGAGAAAATAATGGGAAACAGAGAGTTGATAGGAGAAGTATGTTTTCATCTCACTTATGAAGAACTTGAACAGATTCACGACGTAGGACCTGCGACAGCAGGAAGCATCGTTTATTATTTCGAGGAAAATAGAGAGATGATTATGAAACTGCTTCATGAAATTCATCCTGTTATAGTAATGGGAGACCGGTTTCAAAAAAAAGAGACCGGTCTCAACGGAAAATCCTTCTGTGTGACCGGAAGTTTCGAAAGTATTTCCCGTGATGAAATTCATACATTTATCGAGCAAAATGATGGGGAGGTTCGAACCTCTGTTTCGCCGAAACTCAATTATCTCATAGTCGGAAGCGACGCAGGAAGCAAGAAAGCCAAAGCGGAAGAACTCGGTGTGAAGATACTGGATTTGGAGGGGTTATATGAATTGGTAGGAGAATAAGAATAAAAAATAGCTTACTTTTCATGAATTTTTCTTGACTTTTCACTCTTTTCTATACAATACCTGCATTCAAAGAAATAGTGCACACTCTTTTGAATAATCCCCAGAATGTTTTCTTTTTGGGCGGTAGTGTGCATAAATATCTTTAAAAGATACTCTTGTGTGAATCTACCATTAATCTTGGTAGATTTTTTTTATTCCTTTCCTTACTATTCTATGTCCAAGAAACTCGAACTTCTTTTTCCTGCGGGAAACCTTGAGAAACTGAAATATGCTATCGCTTATGGAGCCGATGCGGTCTACGCCGGAGTTCCTATGTTTTCGCTTCGAGCGCGAGAGAATCAATTCACTTGGGAAGATCTCGCAGAAGCGGTAGAATACTGTCACAGTCGTGGAAAGAAAATTTATTTTACGGCGAATATCTATGCGCACAATATGAAATTGAAGCCATTTATGGCATCTTTTGCGAAGATGCAGGCGATGAAACCAGACGCATATATTATGAGTGATCCGGGGCTTATCGATATGGTTCGAACCGAGTATCCAGATGCAGAGATTCACCTTTCTGTTCAGGCAAATAACACGAACTGGGCACAGGTGAAATTCTGGCAGAAAATGGGAATCAAACGAATTATCCTTTCTCGAGAATTGTCCCTCAAGGAAGTTCAGGAAATCCATAAAGAATGTCCCGATATCGAAATAGAATTCTTTGTTCACGGAGCTATTTGTATGGCATATTCTGGACGATGTCTCCTCTCAAATTATTTCTCTCACCGAGATCCAAACCAGGGAACTTGTTCTCATTCTTGTCGATGGGAATATAAAGTATTCAAACGGGATGTAACTGATGCAGACTTGTACGATTCCACTGGACGACCAGAAGAATATATCCCTCTCAAAGGGGAATTCTACCTTGAAGAGCGAGAGCGACCAGGGGAGATTATGGCAATCGACGAGGATGAATACGGAACATATATTATGAATTCACGGGACATCTGTCTCCTCTCTTATATGCAAGAGCTTGCCGATGCAGGAGTCGTGTCATTTAAAGTGGAAGGACGAAGCAAAACCCTCAATTATCTTGCTGGAGTTGGACGAGCCTATCGTGGGGCTCTTGACGCAGTAGAAAAAGGCGAAAAGTACGATGCCGACGAGCTTGCAAAAGAAGTATTTGCTATATCGAACCGTGGATATACCCCAGGATTTCTCGTGGGAAACCCCGGAGAAAAGGGAATTTGGTTTGAAAAAAACGGAGAAATCAAAGAAGAAGACTATATTGGAATCATCCGTGAATACAATGCGACTCGTAAAATGTGCCGTGTCGAAGTAAAAAATCGATACGATCTCCATGATCTTGTGAAAATCATTACACCGAATAAGAGTTTCGAATTTACGGTCGAGAAGATTCTCGATCCAAAATGAGAAGAGAAAGACTCTGCACATGGCGGAAACTTTGACATCTGGATGAACTGTCCAGAAGACCCAGGAGAATGGGCATTACTTCGAAAGAAATACGGTTCAGAATCTAATTTATAACAAAGTATCGCTCATCTGAAAATAATAGCCAATTTTGGCTATTATTTTTACTTGCTATCTCGCATTTTAATCATATTATATGCCCCTCTATTCAATAAACACTTTTTCATGCTTTTTTCTGATCTTCCCATTATAGAACCTATACTCCGTGCTATCGACGACGAAGGATATACTACACCAACACCCATTCAAGCAGCTGCTATTCCGACTATTCTTTCCTGAAGAGATTTTCTCGGATGTGCTCAGACGGGAACTGGTAAAACTGCCGCTTTCGCTATACCAATTCTCCAGCTTCTCTATGCAAAAAAAGACCAACCCCCTGGTCTTCGACCTTCCCCCTTATCAGGGGGACAAAACACTACCCCCATGACAAGGGGGGATAAAGGGGGGTTAAAACGTAAAATAAAAACCCTCATCGTTACTCCGACCCGAGAACTCGCTATCCAAATCGAGGAGAGTTTTCGAGCGTACGGACGATATACCGGACTACATCAGACAGTTATATTTGGTGGAGTAAAACAAGGAAATCAGACCGAACGACTCCGACAAGGAGTCGATATCCTTATCGCTACTCCATGACGACTTCTCGACCTTATGGGACAAGGATATGTTTCACTCGCGGACATTGAGATATTCGTTCTCGATGAAGCAGATCGGATGCTTGATATGGGATTTATCAACGATATTAAGAAACTTCTCAAAGTTATTCCGGTAAAACGTCAGACTTTGTTCTTTTCTGCGACTATGGCACCAGAGATTATGACCCTTGCGGGAACTATTCTCCGGAATCCCGAGAAAGTCGAGATTACTCCCGTTTCAACGACTGCCGAGACTATCAGTCAGTTTGTGTACCACATCGATAAAGGAAGTAAAAACAGTCTTATCGTTCATCTTCTTGAGGATCCTAAAATCAAGAATGTACTCGTATTTACCCGAACAAAACATGGAGCGGACAAAGTGGTGAAATTCCTCGTGGGACGAGGAATCGTCGCCGAAGCGATCCATGGAAATAAATCCCAGAACAATCGACAGCGGGCACTTTCCAATTTTAAAGAACAGACGACTCGAGTATTGGTTGCGACCGATATCGCTTCTCGTGGAATCGACATAGATGCTCTCGAATATATGATTAACTACGATATCCCGAATATTTCTGAAACCTATGTACACCGAATCGGTCGAACGGGTCGAGCCGGAGCGAAAGGTGTAGCGATATCTTTTTGTGATAATGATGATGTACAACATCTCCGAGATATCGAGAAACTTATTTCCAAGAAAATCCCCGTTGTCGAAGATCATCCATTTCCGAAAATGAATGTCATTCCTTCTAATCGGGAAAAAGCGATTGAAGCGAAAGCCTGAGCTGGTCGTGGTCGCGGAAGTTCTGACCCAAGATTCCAGAAAACTTCCAGAGATGACCGATTCTCTCAGCCAAAAAGAGAAGGACACTCACACCAGAAACCACGAACTAGCGAACGAGTTCATGGAGCTGATAAAACTCCAGCATCCCGTCCTGCACCAGGAGGTTCCTATTCTCGTCCATCCACTCCAGGAAATCGCCCATCTGGTCCGAAGGGGAGTGGAGCAAAGAAAGGCTATTACGGAGGAAGATAAATTAAAATCTTTTTATGCTCAAAAAACTCAAAATTTTCCTCAGTTATATTTCTCCGTTTGTCACAAATAGAGCATCCGAGTATAATGGGAATCTAAAAATAATGCTCGTAAACGGAAAAAAAGTTCTGAATACGAAAGATGCGAATTATTCTTTCGCTTCGCTTCATAGGATTATGCGTTTTGCACTCACACAAACAGGGTTTGACAGTCGAGAAGATATCCTTCTTCTCTGACTCGGCGGATGATCTGTGATAGACCTTATCCGAAATGAATTCCATCTGCCAAATACCATTCGAGCCGTTGATATCGATCCGGTTATTATCGAAGTAGCGAGACAAGAATTCGCCCTCGATTCGTACGCGGATGTTGAGATTATCTGTCAGGATGCGTACAATTTTGTACAGGAAACACCGAAGAAACATGGACTTATTATCATTGATCTTTTCATTAACAATACAGTTCCAGAGAAGTTTTATGACGATATTTTCTGGGAAAATATTTTTCGCATACTATCCCCGACCGGTCGCATTATTTTCAATACGATGACCAAAACCACCAAGGGTGAACTTTTTGGGACTATTATCACAAGACTCAAAACAGTAGGATTTCAGGTAGAAGTGCACGATAAAGTGGATTTTACGAACAGTATGATACTCGCAAAACGTAGATAAATTCCACCATTCTTTAGAATGAAATTATTTTTGAAATATCTTTAAAAGCGGAAGGATTTTCTCATCCATATAGGAAATCTTTTTGGGATGATTCGAGAATATAATTTCTCACAAATTCACTTTCTCTAAATCCTGTTCTAGGATCATAGTATTCCCCATTTTTTCGTACGCTTTTGCGTTATAGAGCTGATGGTTTCCCGCAGAAATAGCAAGTGGAATAATTATAAGATGAATCGGACGAGTCGCGAGTTCTGCAAGTGTCGTGGCACTTGCTCGAGTAATAGCGATATCCGTATCATCGAGGATATGAGGAATATCCGATTGAGGAATCCAATCAAAAATTTGGGTATTCTCCCATTGTTCGAATTTATCTCTCAGGTTTCCATTGAGAGTTCCGAGGGAGATAATCCATTCGGTATCTGGAAAGTTCTTTTTTTGTTCCAAGAGCGTCTGGAAGATTTTTCTCGATCCCTGACTTCCGCAACTCACGAAGATGTGTTTCTTCTCAGTTTTCCAATTGATATTTCCAACTGGATTTTTCGCGAAAAAATCGGGGTGGAGAATCTGTCCGACAACTGTTGTTTTATTTTTCGGAAACCATTTTTGAGCTTCTTCGAATCCGAGGAAAATCTGTGTCGCAAAATGTCCGAGGACTTTGTTGGAAAACCCGGGAACCGTATCGGATTCATGAATATAGAGCGGAATATTCAGAGTCCAAGCAGCGACTCCGACCGCGACAGAACCGGGTCCACCTTTGGAGAATACAAGTTTTGGTTGTTCTTGTTTTAGAATCTTTCTCGCATCGAGTACTCCTTGCAAGAGTTTGAATGGATAGAGAAGAACTCCGAGCGATTTTGTGCTCGTGAGTTTATAAGTGGTGATTGGTATGAAACGAATATTTGCTTCTTGTGCTTTAGTTTCCTCCATACTCGCATTTCCTCCGAGCCAAAAAAAAGATTCTCTTGAAATAGGAAGATGGGCGACAAGTGAAAGAATGGGCATTATGTGACCACCGGTTCCTCAACCTACAAGACAGATTCTGGAGACCTCTGAAAAACTCGTTCTTTGAACTCAAAGTTCCGTTCCTCATTCTCCGTACTGACTTCGTACGATTCATTTCGGTACTCACTTTTCGTTCAAATTACTTCGCTTTTGAGAGGTCTTAATATTTCAAGAATTTTTAAGCATTTGGTGTGGTGTAATAATAATCAGTCCTACTGTATCCGGACTCCCATTTTCTCCAAAAGTATTTTCTCGATTTTTTGCTCTTCCGTATGCATTTCCTTGTATTCTTCGTCGTCCTCGTGATCGTAGCCGAGCAGGTGGAGGGTGGAATGGATGAGGAGTTTCGCGAACTCAGCCTCGCTCGTATTTTCGTATTCTTCCGCTTGCGAGAGGATTTTCGCTTCGGACATTATGATTTCTCCGGCGATTTCACTATCTTCCAAACCAGTAAAGTCCTCGAAATAATGGAATGATAGAACATCGGTGGTTTTATCGATTCCCCGATGCGTTTTATTGAGCTCTTGGATTTCTTCGTCCGAAAGAAATGCGACATTGACCGTACCAGTCTGAGTGATATCTATCTGCTCTGAAATGGCACGGAAAATAACCTCGATAAGTTCGGGACGGGGAGTGAAAGAAGCGGGGGAATTAAGGAGAGAATGGGTGAACAAAGAGATTTTTTTAAAAATTATTGTTTTATGATATTCATATTCAAAATTCATGGTTGCGTATACGACTCGATAGTCGGAACACAGTTTGGAACTTTTGTTTGGTAGCCGAATTCCAGCACGGAGTTCTTCATAGGTTCGGTTCTATGGAATGTCGAAAAAATAGTGTAATTACCCGTTCCTGCTTCGGTTTTGAAATCAACCCCGGGGTCGAGAACGGAATCCTTTGGTACGAGGAATCGGACATATTGTTTATTTACGCCATTTCCTTCTATGAAGGAAAGTCTCGCTTGTTCAGCGGGATCATCAATACCGAAATCATGGAGCAATTTACTGGTTTTCATAAGTTCATCGATCGTGATATCGTGTTCGGAATTGAGTTTGACACTATTATGAACCGTACAACCAGAAAGAGAATCTGTTTTGATGGTTAATTTTCGTTCCATATACCGGTCTGATTTATTGGCGGAAAGGGAAGTGAAGATAGGATAGATGAAATTCCCTTGATCCGCTTGCCATGCTTCGCGAGTTCCGAGCTGTTCGAGGAATGCTTCGGTGTCTGAATTTTTTGAAGCTATAAGAATCTCGTGTCTCTGGAAATGATCGACCAGTATTTTCAGATATCCGAAAATATCGCGTTTCTCTGCGAGCTGCGCACTAAATACTTCCATGAATCGAAAGAGGAATTCTTTCGGTGATTGGTAGGTGTGTCCGGTATCGAGTTTCTTGTACGGAAATACTCTCGCTTCCACGAGTGTGGAAACTATTCGGGAGAAGTTTTTGTCGTCGATAGTAAGTCCGTAGGCATCCATTTTCACTGGACCGTATTTCCTCAGAAGTTCGATAATGATTCCCTGATTGATAGCAATCATTGTGTCGACGCTTTTGAATCCTGCTTTTTCTACGAAAAATCCGATTTTCTTCGCACTGTCTCGGAAATCCGGATAGTAGTTCGCATCGCGAATACCGAAATTTCCGCTATAACCTTCGAGCCCGCTCGGAGGAGTTTCTTTGTACGGATAGAGTTTCCAATCGTAATCATAGACATCGTGTTTCTCAAAATTCTGCACACGTCCTTTGTAGAGTTCAAACGAGAGAATACTTCCGGGAAAACCTCCATTAGCACGGAGCTCGTCCTGATTTTGGTTGATGATCATATACTGCTCCGGTTTCGTATCTCCGAGCAGAGTCATAACATCTTCGAAGTGCGCGAGAGAAAAAGTGAGAATCTCTCTTATTCCGAGAAGGGATTGTATATTTTTCTGAAGCTTTTCGTCGAAAAGAGGATTTCCGAGAGTTTCAATACCAATATAGTAGGAAAGGGCTGATTCAAGATTTCCATTGATTTGCTCGAGAGTATTTCTGTGATTTCTGAGAAAATCGGTTATTTTTACTCCGCAACTATCCCCGGACACAGAACCAGAACCAAAGAATGATGATAGGGAACATTCTCCATTTTTTGGAAGTTCTTTCGAAAAGGAGCGAACGACCGAGAGGCTTTGCTCCATGGAATCCGATAAGGAAAGTCATCCGTAAATGACATTTCCGGCGAGATGTACTTGTGGATGAGAATAGAATTGATTATCAAGTACTGCTCGGAAAGGACTGAAAATAAGAGCGATTTTTTTGAAGGAATCATGGATTTCCGTCACTTCTTTGGACAGAATTTCTATATCGTTCATATCCTTGAGAGCTGCGATGCGGTTATAATCGCGGATTGTTTCCCGTTCTACATAGGTTTTTGCTGCAAGCGAAAGAAGTACGAGGGAAATAGAAAGGCTCGCGAATATCACACCGCTGATAGCGATATGTTTTCGGTGTTTACGAAGAAGCTTTCTCGTACGTTTGGAAAGAGGAACAGAAAACGCATAGAGATCGGGATATGTTCGTGTCGATACCATCGGTTCGCAGAGTCGGACGTCGAGAGAATTGAATCGGGTTTTTGGAAGTGGTTCCAAGACGGAAACAGGATTCATTCGGATAATTCTATTCTTTGAAAATATGGAAAGAATATTAGTAGTGTATTTTCTCTCGCTATAAAGATCCTCGAGACTTTTATTCTTTGGTTTTTTGATAGTGAGCGTGAGTTTTTTTGTGACATTCAATGTTTTCCCTTTTCCTGATTGCATATCCAGAATCATCTGGGAATCATTGTGCGATACCACATCGAGTTCTATTTTCGGAAAAAAATCCCGAGCATCGACGGTTTGCGATGCTCCGGATTCACCCGGGAAAGATATGTCATTCAAGATATCGGTCATGAAAAGGTTTTTAATTTTTTAGTGATTGTCATTCTCTCGAAGGAGGGAATCTACATTGTATCCCGTAGGGGAAATTTACACATAATTCAAAATATTTGGTAGATCCTCGTCATCACGAGGATGACAAATAGATTATTCCTTTCCACATTTTCGACAGAGCGGGAGTTCTCGGTACGTTTCTTCTTTGCATTTAGTACATTTTCGGAACTGGTTTTCTCCGCAGAATGGACAAAAAATATCTCCATCCTTCAGACGTTTTCCACAGAATTGACATTCCCCTCGTTCGATTCGTTTCTCTATGAGACGTTCTCTTGAAAATATCTTTTTCTGGAGGAAATAAATAACTCCAAGAGTTACTCCGATTGCGAGCAATATGAGGAAATAATACCAGAACATAAGAATCTGCAGATCTTGCAACCATTGCATAAGAGCTTGCAAAAGTTGTTTCGGAATAATCTCGAAAATACCTTCACAAATCTTCCAGAAAATCGGGATGAAGATAACCACGAGCAAATGGGAAGAAACGAGAGTCTGTGCACCGTTTCTTCTTCTTACGGAGTGATTATTCCAGAACCATACGACAAGAAAGAGTGGAACAAGAAACAAGAGTTCGACACCGAGACGTTTGAGTGGATAATAGAATTCGAGACGAGCAAGTGTACTTCTGAGGTTATTTGCAAGTTCCGGAGTGAGAAACGCGACGATTCCTTGCAGATTAACATTTTGTTCGATAAGCGCCATATTCGCTTTTTCCTCCTCGAGGATTCTACCGAGTTCTTCCGTTTGTTTCTGAAGGTCTTGTTTGATACTTCCAGCACTCGTCGGACTGATGGAATCTGTTTTCGGTTGATTGGCTATCTTTTCGAGAAGCACCGTATCGTAACTTCCGTTGAGACTACTGATAGTGGATTGAACCGAAAATCTACGATTATTTATCTGATCTCGTGTATCGAGAAGCTGATAAAATCCGGTATCGGTTCGAATTTTATCGAAAAGATTCTCGATTTTCAAACAATCAGGATCAAGATATTCGGGATGTCTTCCCGCGGAAGGAGTGTATTTATAAGACGTATAAGTATCGTATTGATAATTTCTGGCTTGCGAAAGTATCTGATCTATCTTTTGGCTCTTGTCGTAATTAGCGGTGTCTATCGCAATCGCCTGACAATTATAGGGAATAACATCGCTCGGAGTCGTGAAACTCGCTGTCTGGTCGGAAAGCCCCTGGAAAAGAGCAGTAAGTACAAATATATCGAGAAAAATAATAATAACAAGAGAGAGTCCGGAAAGCGGTTCGTTCGCATTAATGGAACGAAGTCGAGAAAAAACCGATTGGATTCTCGGAAGAAGAGAGAATTTCATATGATTATAGGGTTATAATATATGCTTCATAAAGAGCATTATAGGCAATTCCAGAAAAAAACAATCTCCCCGGAGAAAAGAACATATTGACAAACTACCGTTTATAATGAATTATAATCATATCGAAATGATTTTCTTGCATTTCCTTTTCCATTGATATAATAACGGCATATTTTCTACAATTTTTTTTCATGTCCCGTTCCAATATTGTATTTTTCACTGGTTCCAACCATATTTTCCTCCGGCGCGATTTGGATGCTTGGATAGATATTTTTGCGAAAAAATACGGAGAATACAATATTTCCCGACTCGACAGGGAAACCCTTTTGAAAACCAATATCCAAGCAGAGCTCCTGACTCCTGTTTTTCTCGGAGAGAAACGACTTATCGTTCTGGAAGATGTTCCATTTCCTACAGTTAAATGAGATAATGAAGAAGAAAAAACCGAAGAAACTGTTTCTAAAACCCCCGATGTAGAAGCTATAATTCTCGCGGCTCTTGACCAAGTTCCAGAAACGACCGTCGTACTCTTTGTTTCTACCGAACCAGACAAGAGAAAATCTCTCTATAAGCGCCTTATAGAAGTAGCAACTCTCAAAGAATACTCCAATCTGGAGTGAAATGCTTTGCGTGAATATATACGGAAAAAACTTCCCCATATTGATATCACAGCGCTCTCAAGATTTATTGAATATACTGGAGCGGATATTAATCGGATTGAAAGCGAGATAGACAAACTTGCGCTCTATAAACAGGATGGATGGATAACCGAGGAGGATATAAAATCCACCGTGATTCCCACGATAGAGACTTCTATATTTTCCTTGACGGATGCTCTGTTCCTCCTCGACAGCGCACTTGCTTATCGTGAATTGCTTGCTATTCTTGAAACACACAACATTCATTATGTGTTTTCAACTCTTCAGTCGACACTTCGGACTTTTCTCTATGCTTCGAAACTCTTGTCTATGAGTTATGAACCGAGCAATGTACAATCCCTTCTGAAGATTCATCCCTACGCATTCGAGAAGATGCGGAAGAATATGCGACATTCGGAAAGGATAAAAGCTTTGTTCTCCACATTCGTTATTCTCGATAAACAAACCAAAACAGGAGAGGGGATTGGCGATACGGATGATGCTCTTCGACTCGGATTGGAAAAAGCGATTTTATGTTTGCAAAAAAATTAAAAATCCATACGATTGTGTTACTTTAAAAATTATCTTTTCTCGATTTATGAAAAAAGCGCTTGCAATGATTGTTATATCACCACTTATTCTCACATCTTGCTTTTATAAAGCAGAAAATACAAAGACTCAAAATACAGAATCGGCTTCCGGTGAAACTTCTCAGGAAATAGAGAAAATAGCGAATGTTTCCCTCGTGCAAAAAGAAGTGGTCGGAACTGGCGATACTGTCGGAGTTGATTATGTCGGAACTCTTGAAGATGGTACAATATTCGATTCTTCCATCGAGGAATTTGCCAAGAAATCAACGAATTACAGTTCCGGACGAACGTACGAACCACTTACTTTTACAGTCGGTGCTGGTCAGATGATTAAAGGATTCGACAACTGAGTCCTTGGAATGAAACTTGGAGAAAAGAAAACCCTTACTATTGCTCCTGCTGATGCGTACGGAGAGGCTTATACCGAACAACAAGTTCCTGCAAAATATTTCCAAGATGTATTTAAAGAAGTTGTTCCTCGTGATAATTTCCAAGATACCATCACGCAGATCGTTCCGATGAGTGCTCTCGGAGAACAAGGAACAAATCTCACGGTCGGTAAAGTCATAGAAGCGGGAAATGTAAAAGCGACAGTGACAAAAATCGAAGGAGAAAACATAACGGTTGAAATCGACAACGCACAAAATCCATTTTATGGAAAGAAGATGACAGTAGGACTCAAGACGACATTTGAAGGAAATACCGTAACGGTAAAAAAACTCACTGATACGGAAGTGACTATCGAAGTGGTAAATAAAGCGAATCCATTCTACGGAAAGAAAATTAAGGAGGGGATGGAAGGTACTATGCCAAACGGAGGAACTATGAAGATTCTTAAAATTGAAACAGAAAACATTACTATCGGAATTCCCAATACTAATCCGCTCGCAGGAAAAACTCTCAAATTCGATATAGAAATAAAATCTATTAAGTAAAATATGAATTTTCACATCATCACCCTCTTCCCAGAAGTTCTCAAACCCTACCTTTCCACGAGTATTATGGGACGAGCTCAGGAAGGGGGTTTTGTGAATTTTAAGCTCTACAATCTTGCAGATTATTCCGTCAAGAATACCCGGCGTTCCGACAATCGTCCGTACGGCGGTTTTCCTGGAACTATCCTCGCTCCGGAGCCTCTCTATAATCTCATTACCGAGATTGAATCGAAAGAACGAAAATTATTTCATAAAGTATTTCTGACTCCTCGCGGAAAACTTTTGACACAAGAAGTATTGGAAAGTTTTTCTAGTCGAGAAGAGAAAGATATGATTATTATCTGTGGACACTATGAAGGTATTGATCAGCGAATTATCGATTTATTCCATGTCGAAGAGATTTCGATAGGGGAATATGTGCTTTCATCCGGAGAGCTCTCATCGCTTGTGTTTATTGACGGAGTGGTTCGGCTCATTCCATGAGTCATTAGTCCAGAATCGCTCGCGGAAGAATCGTATAGCAAAGCACTTGATGGGAAGAAAGAATATCCTCACTATACCCGTCCGGAAGTATTCCAGGGACTCAGAGTTCCCGAGGAACTTACTTCTGGGAATCATAAAAAAATCGAGGAATGGAAGAAAAAAAATTTGCTTTAAACGAGAAATCCATATACTGCGTGTACTTTCTACTATAGAAATATATCGCGGAGTAGAGTCCGCCGCGGCGGATAGTTCGCAAGACGCATAATACGAAGATATTATCTTACACAGAAATCATCACTTTTAAAGTGTTTATCGCGGAGTAGAGCAGTGGTAGCTCGCAAGGCTCATAACCTTGAGGTCGTACGTTCGATTCGTACCTCCGCAACCAAAAAATATAAACAAGAAAGTCCTCGAAAGAGGGCTTTCTTTTTGGTTTATTTTGATGATCAGGATTTGGTGAGAGTTCATATATTTGATTTTTTCATCATTCAAAAATAATTTCAATTTATGACATAATTCTATATACTCATAGTAATTATTTTTTACACTGAATCTGTCTAATGAAATTTCTCTCCCATGGTATTCTCGGTATGAATGCACGAAATTTGCGATACATACGGACAAAAAATTCTGCTGATGCTATTTCCCTTGCTGATAGTAAGCTGAAAACAAAAAATTTTCTCTCCATCCGATGAATACCTTTTGCGGAAACATATGCAATACTATGAAGTCAACAAGAACTCAATGATTTTTCCTTTGGATCAATTAAATCGAATTCATTTGTCATCAAACCGAATAAATGAAGTCAATGAAAAGGAATACTTATCGTAAAAAAGAATAAAAAAACGTATGAAATTCAGAATGAAGAATGGACAGAAGACGAACTACGACTCCATCTCATAGATATACTTCATGGCTCCTTCTCTCTCCATGGATCATCGGATACGGTCGTTATAGAAGAACTTCTTTCGCCTTGAAACGATTTTGTCCAATACTGTGATTTTGGCTTAGCAGATATGCGTATTATAGTATATAACTATGTCCCGATTACTGCAATGATTCGTATGCCAACAGTCCATTCTGGAGGTAAGGCAAATTTAGCACAATGATGAATTTGACTCGGAATCAATATAACGAACGGAAAAATTATTAGCCTATTTCAAAATAAAATAGTTTATACTGATATTTTTCCTCCAAAGTATGAATGACTGAAAGATCGGGTTATCCCGTTTTGGGATGATATTCTCCTTTTTTCTTCGCAGGTTCAGGCATATACGAAACTTGGGTATCTCGCTCTGGATTGGGTCATAACTAAAAATGGACCGAAACTCCTAGAAATCAATGCACGTGCTGGACTCGAAATTCAAAACGTCAATCTTGTACCACTTGCTTCGCGTCTTAGAAAGATAGAAGGTATTAAGATACTGACCCCCGAGAAATGAGTAGAAATAGCAAAAACATTATTTCAAACAGAAACACTTTCTTCATTAATAGATAAGAAAATCCTTTATCGAGAACAAGAGTGATTCGTCGAAGAAAAGAAAATAACTATTCTTGTAGATATGACAAGAAAAGAAAGTCTCGTATCGCAAGACATAGTGGATCTTGTGTGAAAATGAAATATGAATATATTGACCAATTCACATGTTTCCATATTTCTTCAAAAATATGAGATATCGTCTTCTTCTCGCGGAAAAGTTATTCTCTGAATGGATGATGTAAAAGATTATCTTATTAATCCGAATTCATTTGTCTTACAAGATAAAATCGAAACTTCCCAGAAATGGTCACAGGAGTTGAGAGACTTTGATAGCGCTGTATATAAAATCGGGAAAAAGATTAATCTCTCATCACTTTTAAAGCCTGATAATTATTTTTCTCTTCTCGATGCATTTATCCGAAATCCCTATAGATACAATCCAGTATTTTCCTATCATTTTCCGAGTAATGAAAAGATTGAATCTATAAGAAAAACTCTCATAGAACTTACTGAGAGAAGTTATAAATTTGAACAACAAGAAGCGCTCATCGCTCGTTTATATAGAGAAAAACTCACTGAAATAGAATCCAAGCTCTGACTCGTAGAGGCATATAAAAATGAAAATTTTGAAAAGATAAGACATTTTAATACAGAGCTTTTTGGACAGACCAATCCAGAGTTTTTAAAAATAGCCCGAGAAAAAGTCTCTGAAATGAAAGGGGACAATAAAAATGATGAAATTATTCTTTGAAAAATTCTTTCTCTTGATGAAATAGTAGGTTATATACGCAAGTATTTTGAAATACATAACATTAAAGAAATCCCTATCACCATAGAAAGTGGGAATCTTTCTCGAATGTCTGTTTCGTATGGGCGGGAGGTAAAAATCCATATTTCGAAAAATGCAGTAATACGGGAAAATGAAATCAACGCTATCTTGGCGCATGAAATCGATACACATTTTCGACGATATCTCGCAGGATCACTAACGGGACTCAGACTTTTTCAAAATGGTACAGGATATTATCTGTCCGATGAAGAAGGACTTGCTATTTATCGATCTTTTTCACATCTTCCAGAAGGATATGAAAAGAATGCCATGTATGTAAAATACTATCTTCTCTCAACGGTTGATGTTCTTTCTTTCTCTGATACTGTCGGACTTCTTATCTCGCTCTATCCAGAGAAATCACTGGAATCAATTTTCTCAGATGCTGTGAGATTGAAACGTGGTATTATTCATTCTTGAGTAAAAGGAATTTCATGAATCACCTATCAGAAAGATAAAATATATTTGGATGGTTATATGAGAGTGAAAGATTGGATAGAGAATGGCGGAGATGAACAAAAACTTCTGTATGGGAAGATAAAAATAAAAGATATTGAAATAATTAATCAACTCTAACCTTCATATTTTTATGTCAAAATATACAAAAAATAAAATGTTCGAAGCTCGTCATCAGGCGAGCAAGCTAATACCAGTAGATAAAGTACTACTGAAAAATAGTAGTATCAATTTTATATGGACATATATTTTGGCTTGTATTTTTCTTTTATTTCCTGTATTTGCTTTTGCAGAAATAGGAAATAGCGCTTCTCGTGAAAATACCACACAGTCTGGAACTATCGCTCCACAATATGCAGGAATCTGTGCAAACTTCTATCAGCTTGTCTGACCTTCTCAGGTGAAAGTAGGATCCTCTCATGAGTACTTTATTGCTACATGAAGCGGAAAAGATATATCTGAAAATATCATCTATACACTGAAACGAGATGGAATCACAGTAGAAACCATCAAAGATAGGGAGAAATATTTACGATATTTCACTATTCCATGAGAAATTACTATAGAAGCAAATATTGTAAATGCTCCTATTTTGTGCGAAGGAAAAATTACGAAGAAAGTTCGTGTATATGGGAGTACTCTCATGTATATAGGTGATGATCTTTCATTACTCAAAACAGGAATGGCAGATATTTTGAAAAAAAATGATGTACTCTTGGAAAGTTCTGTTGATAAAACTATACTCTTACAAAATGATGAATCTCAAACGGTATGGAATTCTATTGATCAAAGTGATACTTTGGTCATAGGAAGTCAAGATATATTGGGATTCTTTTCTAATATCGTCAAATTTCAAAAGATAAAACCGGTAAATTTTACAAAAAAGAAAATTTATATCATTTCAAGTTTTTCTAAACCCTTTCTTTCAAAAGTTATTGCTTCATCACTTTCTCAGATTGGTGCGACTCGTGTTTTTCTTATCTCGGAAAATCAATTTTATAGCATCATCACTCGTCTTTCCACAGGTGAAAAAGAGGATGTTTCTATAGGAGAAGAGTTGTCATATGAAAAATGAAATACTGTATATAGCTTGAGCGGATTTGTAGAATTTCTCGCTTATGCAGGATTTTCTTATCAACTTTTGGCTATTCTCCTTTCTGTTACTTTTATTGTCCTTGTATTGAATTTTCTCAAACAGATAGTTGGATTCAATGTATTTGGAATTTACTATCCTGTTCTTTTTGCTCTTGTGGCTGTATCGCTCGGTTTTTCTACCGCATTTATGTTCATCTCTATTGGATTTATCTCCATAATTATTATTAATGTATTTAGTAAGAGAGTTCATCTTTTGCTTCATGCCAAGAGAGCACTCCTTATTAGTATCTATATCTTGTTTCTTCTTTTGGTTCTCTGAGTTGATAACTTTTTTGAACTTTCATTTATTGATTACTCGATTTTTGATAATCCACTTGTCATTTTCCCTCTCTTTATTGCTATTATCCTTTCGGATAAAGTATTTCAAGAAGACATAAATATGTTCGGAAAATCATGAATTATGGATGTGCTCCAATACGGAATCATAACTTTTGTTATTTATAAGCTTTTTGAATACAAAACTCTCCAATATTTTCTCGTTTCTTATCCTGATATAATTATACTCGTGGTACTTTTGAATATCCTCGTAGGACGATACATGGGGCTCCAAGTATTTGAATATTTCCGATTTGCTCCACTCTTGCGGAAATTAGATGAAGAAGAATAAATTTATTGTTTTAATCTTTTTGAATCTATGAAAAAAGTTGCCATCCTCAGTAATTATAAAGATTCTTTTGAAGTTTCCTCAGATGTTCTTTCTGCATATCAGGAACTGACACACGTGTTTCGTAAACATGATATTGAACTCAGGCGCGTGAGTATGCACTCTTTTGATACTGAAAAAAAACTTTTTCGTGATTATGTCGATATGGATGACAGTGGGCAATTTCGTATTTTTCACGAGTCATATAACCCTGACGTTATTTGGAATCGATCATGAGATGGATACGTATATGCCTATGATCTGATGGAGAAAGCAGGAATACCTGTTTTCCCATCAGCAAAAATATTTGCCATCGATGGAGATAAATATGAAATGTCTCTTTTCCTTCAAAAATACCAACTAAAAGCCCTTTTGCTCAAGGATTTCTTTGAAAGTAAGACAAGTCGTGAGGGGTTACAAAATCGTGTCGTATTAAAACCGATTCGGTCTTTTTCATGACACGGTATCGAGTTTTATACGCAACAAGAATTATTGAATAATAAAGAGAAATACTTCTGACTCGGAAGTCTCTATATTGTCCAAGACTTTAAAGATTTTAGTAAGGGGATTCCCTGACTTACGAATGGAATTTGTGATATACGACTCGTATATATCGGAGGACAATTTTCTCATGCAACTATGCGAATCCCAGCAGCATGAAGTCTCAAGAGTAATGTTTGAAGCGGATGAAGTGAGCTTTATCTCGAAAAAAGACAAGTACCAGAGATGCTTTTTCCTCTCGCCGAAGATGTCTTAAGAGATTTGGATTTGGGAAACAATAGTATTCTCTCTATAGATTTCGGATATGTTCTGGATGAGAATCGTTGGTATGTTTTCGAGATTAATTCTTCTCCTGGTGTGTATTTTTGATCATCTGATCCAGAACAATGTCGAGCATTTTATGACGCTTATTTTCTTGATGTTATCAAATTTTTTCAGTCTAAGTATTTTTCCTAAAACTTCCTTGAGTTTTTTAACTATACAACATCAAATGATTACAAAATCCAACCTCCTTATTATCAATGAAGAAAGAGATAGTGTTCTATTTACGAAAGAATGAGAACGTTGATATGAATGACTGAAAGATTATTTTAACATTACACTTGTAAATGTGAACGATATCCTTTTTCAGGATAATTCCCATGACACAAATATATTCATTAAACAATGAAAAGATTTCGTCGATATCGAAAGTTTTAACTTTCAGGCAGTTATTCCTTTTTTAACTTATGATTTTAATGATTTCATCTTTACGATGCTTGATGCATTCGAGAAAAAATGAATTTTTGTTCTCAATAAAAAAGTATTTGGAAAATTCACAAAAATTAATGGATATAGGCTTCTGAAGGAAATCGGATACGGACATAGGATTATTCCTAATTACTTTTGATTTAATGGCGATAGTTTTCATCTATCGGTTTTAAAATGGCTCTTTGAAAAAACACAGTGGAAATTTCTTATGAAATGAAATGATTGATATGGATGAGAATTTGTACTGAATCAGGATATGTTTCTAAAAAGCTCTCGGAAATCATCTTATAAAAAAAGTGCTTGGGTATTTCAGAAATACATAGAAAATAATGGTGATATACGAGTTCTTGTAGCTGGAGATTGGGTTTTTGCGTATAAGAGAAAAAGAGTCGATACAAAATCATTGGTAAATAATATTTCACAGTGATGAGTGAGGGAATCTTTTGATATTCCACAGTCCATGAAAGAAGAAGTGCTTGATATAACTAAAAAACTTTGATGAGATTATCTTGGATTTGATTATATCCTCGATGAGAAGACTCAGGAGTGGTATATATTGGAACTAAATGAAACTGCTATGGGGACAAAAGGTCTCATAGAATCCTTTGGTGTGAATCCATATACGCACCTCGCCGAACATATTTATACTCAGATTTCCAACTAAATTTATATATTTTATTATTACATAATCTGATTTATTCAGAGAATTTCGGAAGAAAATAGTTTATTTCTCTCTACATAAATATAAAGACCTTCGGTAAGCTGAAGGTCTTTATATGGGTTTAATAGACATCGAAATCATTTGGAGAATGTCATAATGTTTCTAATATACGGAGTTTTACTCGTCCGGATAGAGTCTTTGATGCTGGATCTTCAGGCTTCCATTATTGCTCCTCAAGAAGAGTTCTTCCTATAGTAGAAATTTCAGTGTATCGATCCCAAGTTACTTGATCAGCATCTAGTAATGGTCAGTCAATTGAGTTATCCCCAGCTCATTCATATGATCGTGGCATATTTTTTATTCTCTCAGCGAGAATAGTATATTCTTCTTGTAACTTGATTGACAATACTTGATATATTTCCTCATAAGACGGTGTTAATGCGAGAAATCTCGCATGAGTCATATTATTACTCATTTGTTTAATAGACATATTCAAAAAGTTAAATTATAAATATTTTTACCTCAAGGAAAAATAGATTTTGATATTCTCATTTTGAGAATAAACTCTCTGGAAATAAGTTACCGTCCCATTATATCATAAACCACAAAATATGTCAAAACCTATGACCTATTGGTCCATATCGTCACAAGTCCTCAAAGAAGAGGCGGAAAAACTCGGACTCGAAGTGGAAGTGCTTGTTCCCGAGAAAAATCTCTTTTTGATAAAAAGAAAAGATAAAGAAGTGCTTTTTAAGAGTACAGATTTCTGAGTCAACAGTGCCCTTTGAAAGAAGATTACTGACGATAAAGAATTGACGTATAAGCTCTTGGAAAAGTACGATGCACCAATAGCAAAAACGCTCTATATCCACAATCATGAATTTCAGAAATTTGATTGGAGTAAGCTCTCGGAGTTTCATTTTCCTGTCATCATCAAACCCATCGATGAGGCTCATGGGAATGGTGTATGTATGAATATCGTCTCGATATCGGAGCTTCAAAAGAAGCTCGAATCATCATTTGTAGATTATACCAAGATGATTATTCAAGAACAGATATCGGGCGATGAATGTCGGGTATTAGTGGTTCTCGGAGAAGTGGTTGTCGGACTCCACAGAGTTCCACCTTTTGTTATCGGTAACGGAGAATCTACTATCCAGGAACTCATAGAAGATGAAAATAAGACGAATCCTCTGAGACAACAAAACTACTCCGCACCACTTTCACTCATAAAAGCAGATTCCGAACTCATCGACTATGTTGATAAACAAGGGTATTCCTTGGATGATGTGATTCCCATGAACATGAGACTCCAATTACGGGGAAATTCGAATCTCTGAACAGGGTGAACTATAGTAGATATTACTCATATCCTTCATGAGGATACTAAAAAAATCTGTGTTTCCATCGCGGAAAAGTTTCAGCTCTGAATATGTGGAGTAGATATTCTTTCTTCCGATTTTTCCAAACCACTTTCTGAGACAGGATGAGTTATATTAGAGATCAATAGTACTCCATGAATCGGATGAGATAGAGAACTTACTTCTGTAAATACTGGACGAGAAATACTAAAAAAGATATTCGGTATATAATTTTTACAAAAATCTTTTTACAAATCGAGCAGATTCCGTATATTCAGCTGTATGTAACTAAAATATAATCTATGAGTATACGAGGGTTTGTTGCTGGAACTATAATGCTCTCTTGAGCCACTCTTGTTACGTCCAGTGATTCCTCTGCAGCAGATATTACCGCGGGAGTTGAAGTGACACATATACTCCCTATTGCCCTCACTCAGGGTGCTCCTCGTTTATTTGATAGAATCGTACCAGAAATAGAAGGAGTAACAACTACTGTTGTAAGTAAAGTTGAGAGTCTCGTTTTTCGATTATGAGATGATAATTTTAAAAAAGAATGATGAGAAAATTTAGTAAATTTTTCCAATCAGATACAGACTCGTTCAATGGATAGGCTATTGAACAATACTAAAACGAGCATATCAGCAAATGAGGTAAGACTGAGAGTTGAAGGCTTTCTTTCTCTTTCTTCTCCTTCTGGAGATGCTCGTGTTTCATATACAGGAAACAGAGTTGAAATTAATCTCAACTCTTTGAATGATTCGGGTACATTTAGTGCAGAAATAGGAGGGGAATATGCCTCTCTGAAATACAATCTTCTCTTTTAGAGAGAACTATCCAAAAAGACGACTCTTCCATATTTTGAGAGTCTTTTTTATTGTAAAAATTAGATAGACAAATCTTTTTGGTACTAATATCTGCGAGGTTGGCCATACTCTTGTCTTATCCGTGAGTTTGAGTTTAAAGTCTGTTACTCCCGCGAGAACGGATTTTGAGTCGCTTGGATCTGCGATACCAAGGAAATCGAATACTTTGCATCCTCGTTTCTGCGCTTTCTGTATAGCTTCCCACTGGAGTAGATAGCTCGCCATATATTTTCTCTGAGTATTATCAGAACTTGATGCTCCATAGTAATAAAGAGCGGTTTCCTTATAGAAAACGAAAATCCCTGCAGCAATAACTTTCTCTTCTCGCTTTGCGATAAAAAGTCCGCCAAGTTCTTGTTTCTCGAGATATTGGAGAAACACTCGGAAGTATTCCGGAGAATTTGCAGCGAATTCATCCCGTTCCAATGTTTCTCTCAGAAGATTATAGAATATGCCAAGATTTTCTTCTGAAAATGGAACTTGCTCGACTTTTACTTCCGCTTTTTCCGCCACACGGATATTGTAACGTCATTTCGGTTTCATACGTGCGAGAATCGCTTCATTGTCTTGTTTTAGATCGATGATAGCGGTATGTTTTTCTATGAAGTTCTTGTAATAACCTGCTGAAAATTCTGGAAGAATTATTGGAGCAAGCGGTTCTATTTGAGTAAATATGACTTTTTCTTTTATAGAAAGTTTCTTGATTTCTCTGGAAAGGATTTCGAGAGATTTTGCATCTTCCCCGACCGGTCCGCCGATACAGAAAAATCCATATTTTCCGAATCCTATGCTTCGTTTCTCGAGGAGTGCATATGCACCCAGATTTTTGTCTTTGGATATTCCGATAAAGAAACTTTCTTGCACGTATTTTGTTTTTTTGAGCATCATCTGCCATTCGATGGTCTGCCAGATGGGATTATAATCAAGCGAAGACATGAGAATATCAATATCTTTCACGAGTTTTTTCGGAAAATCGCCGGTTATTTTTTTTATGATGGGAATAGGCATAGAAAAAGAGTTTTTACGATACGGAATTTTCCATTAGCCTATGGAAAAAAGTTTTTTTTGCAATAAATTTGCAAAGAAAGAGTAAAACTGCTATAATAACCACATATTTAGCTTTTTAATACACGTTTCTGTATGAATACCCCTATTGATATCAAGAAAAAAAACGTCGGGTCCGTTGATGTATTTGAATTTCACGGAGAACTTGACGAAACTAATTCAGATAAAACTTTTACCGCTATTTACAATACTATAGGAGATTTTACCGGAAAAAAGATTGTATTCAATCTTGTCGGTCTTAAATATTTGAATAGTAAATCTATCGGATATATAGCAGATATTTTCTCTAACATTGAGGATGGAAATGGAGTTATGTACATCACGAATATGACCGAAGAAGTAAAAGATACTCTTGAACTTGTAGGAATTACTTCAATAATTGCTATTACGGATACGGAGGAACAGGCGCTCGCTGCCATCGGTGGGTAAAATTTAAAATCTCTCAAATAATTAAACTCAAAAAAGTATCCGCCGTGGCGGATACTTTTTTTGCTTTTAATCCAAAAATAGGGTATGATAAAAAGGATTATTATTTTAATGTCCACTTATGACAATATCTGAAAAAGAAAAACAAGAAATTGAGGGAATTCAAAAATCTCCTGAAAGTACCAATACTCATATGGTATTTGCTGATGGAAAATCAGAGATTACTAATTCTCTTGAGAAAACTACTGATTCCGTTCGTGCTGAACTTGAGACACTTCGTGGATTACAAGCAATGAATCCGACTCAGGAACGCGAAAAACAGATATTTGATTTAGAACGAAAAAGAAAACGTTCTATGAGTTTTGCTTTTCTCCAGACAAGATGAATCGGAAGCCCAGAACAAAAAATAGAACAGAAGATGATTCTCGAAGGAAAAGATACTCTCGAGAAAGTTAAAGCATCCGATATTCTTCTCCTTAAAAAGAAATGAGTGGATCTTGCGAATCTTCTGCTCGTTCCGAAAAACGATCCGACCGGTTCTGTTTCTCGGGATTCTATGAAAGAAATGGATAGCTTTATTGTTAATTTCGGAGAAAGCAAGAATATTAACATGGTTATCGGTGCTGGTGATATTCTTCCTCCAACAGTAAATCATATCAATATAAACGGGATTGAAGGGGAGCGGAAAAATACCCCGCGTCCAGGGTATTATAATATTAAGACTGGGAGATATCTTCCCATTTATAATGGGGATGCAATCGAAATTCTGAAAATTGGTGAAGCAGATCAAAAATCAGGAGAAGCTGAAGAGAAATGGCTTTATGAACGACGATATGAAGATATTATTGATAATAATTGAAAAGCTCTTTCTGAGCTCCCAGAGGATAAGAAATTAGAAGAAGAGGTACGAAAAGAGATTGAAGAGATGAAAAAACGTCGTGAAAAGTACAAGAACTATAATCCAGAAAGTAAAAGTCATTTTCTTGAAACTTTTGGTGAGGTTGTCGATCGAGAAACTTCAAAATATGGAATCCCGAAAGATTTGCTCGTAAATAATCTTTTTGAAAAAGAAAATAGTTCATTTGATCCATTTCTCAAAAATCCAGAATCGAGCGCATATGGATTCGGACAGATTATCAAAAGTACTTGGAAATCAATTTCTCATCGTATAGGAAGACGTTTGGATCGTCAAAATCCAGAGGATCAGATTATTGCTACGTGTGAATACCTTAACTATATTAAAAATTTCAGAAATTGTAGTTGGGGAGAAGCCATTGTATATTATCATACTTGAGAGAATTTCAGTAATCAGCACGTTCGTGCTGCTATGGAAATAAATACTTCCATTGTGGATCGTATGCAAGATCCAAAAAATCCAACTGCCCATGATTATGTTATGGCTGCTGCGAAATATTATGAAGTGACACAATATATATCCGTTTAATATATTATAATTTCTCTTTCAAAAAGACCTCGATTCGTTTGAGGTCTTTTTCTCTTGCTATTTCTACAAAAACTCTATAATTCAATATATTATCGTTTATTGTCAAATATATGCGTATCGCTTCTAAAAGTCTCTTGATTCTTTTTCTTATCAGTACTTTTGCTGATTCGGTTTTTGCTGATTCTCCTTTTGATATATTCTCCAAATATCTTCCCGATATAGCTGTTACTAATATATATCAGGAAACAAAGTTTCTCTATGCAACGGTTTGTAATATCGGTGGAACCCTTACTGAAACGGAAAATACTCTCGCTATTGGAATCTGAATTCCAGGCGGATGAATCATTTCCATAAACGCTCCTATCGCGGAAAGAGCAAATAATTGTCAGAATTATCAGATTACTTCTATCGAAGGAGTAAGAATTACGACATCTGGAACATATAATATTACTGCAGCAGCAATCCTTAAAAAAGGAAGAACCGAAAAGACAATAAGTAATAACAAAATAACACGATCATTATATATTTCTTATCCGTCGAAAGCTCTCGCTATTCCCGCACCGACACCTACGTACTACAATTCCAATTCCAGTTCTGTAAACTGTACCACTTCCAATAATTACTGCAATAATAATTATAATTCATCGAATATCTATAATACTTATTGCAATGCTAGTAATAATTATTGCAATAATACGAATGTCTATAATCCCAATAATATTTACTGTAATTCCAGTAACGGTTATTGTTCCAATAATAATTTCAACGGTTCTGCCAATCTCCGCCGAAGTAATATTTGTCCTCCCGACGATATTGCGTGCAATGATTATTTTTATAATAACTCTAGCAATTTTTACCAGAATAGTAGCAATTATTGTAATTCCTCGAATAATTATTGTAACAATTCTAATGTAAATTATAATTACAACTCTTCTCAGAGTATTTATAATACCTATTGCAATGCCAGTAATAATTACTGCAATACTATCTATAATACTAATTATTACAATTATTGTAATTCTTCGAATAATTATTGCAACTCTTATAACTCCAATTATTAAAACAGCCCCATTTGACCGGTTTTAATTTCAGTGGAAGTTCCTTCCAAATAGGCCTCGATTCGTTCGAGGTCTTTCTTGATATCGTAGCCGATAACTTTATAATCATCGGATTGAGATACGACTTCCTTAAAAAAAGGTTTCAAATCAACAATATTTGTTTCAAAAACATAGATTTCATCACCTCCGAAATAGAGACTTCCGCCAGAAAGCGAGAATCTTTCCCCATAGGTTGCAAGACTGAGTTTCTTGTTAATTTTTAGAAGTTCGAGACATGTATGTATTTCGGAATTTCCGAGAATAGGAATCTGTTTCAGGCGGAGAGTGGAAAAGTTTTTTGTTTCCACGTGTTCCTTCGGAAGAAGAGAACGAAAATCGTACTCGGTAAAAAAAGCGATGACTTCTGGAGTCAGGAAATTTCGTCCTGCAAAAATATGATCTGTAAGCGAGAAGTTATCAAGTGGAACATTGGTATCAATCGTTGCAAGTTGTTTACTCACGAAAGCAATCTCACGATTATTTTCCAGTGTTTCTCTGGTTTTTCCAGTAATGTTTTCTATATTTTCATAGATACTTTCAAGTGTTCCATATTCATTTATGAGCGATTCCGCCTTTTTGGGTCCGAACCCGGGGATTCCCGGGATATTATCGGATGAGTCTCCACAGATAGCGAGATAATCCACGATGTGTTTCGGGTCGACCGAGAACTTTTCCCGAGCCTCAGCCTCGTGATAAATTTTGTGCTTCATCGTGTCGTAGATTGCGACATTTCCGTCGATAAATTGATAGAGATCCTTATCTCCAGAAAGAATGAAGATATTATTTTCCTTGTTTTTTCCGAGGTCGGTTACCAGCGTTCCGATAATATCATCCGCTTCGTATCCGTCCACTTTCATATGTTTAATTCCCATTATTTTGAGCATCTCCATGATGATGGATTCTTGGATTTTCAGGTTATCGGGCATTCGATCGCGAGTTCCTTTGTACTCGGGATAGAGTTCCATACGAGCTTTGCTCTTGGAATCGAGTGTAAAGATAAGATAATCTGGTTTATCTTCTCGGTGAAGATTGAGAAGGATTTTTGCCATGCCGAAAACCGCATTCACAGGAGTTCCATCTTTGAGAGAAAAAGGAGGGATGGCATAGAATACCCGATAGAGGAAATTATATCCGTCGATGATGTAGATTTTTTTGGACATGAGATGGAAGGGGTATTTAATGTTTCTTATTATAGGTGAAGTGAGAGAAAATCAAAAGAAAATATCCCCTCGGATTGAGAGGATAAGAGAGATTAGAATCCTGCCGCTTTTGCATGCTGTTTGATCTCTGAGTCGGAAAGGGCTCGGTTATATATTTTGATGTCATCGATAGTTCAATAAAATGCTCTATTTAATCAAGAGGACCATGAAGTATTTCATATTATTAAATTTTTAGTAGAATCAATAATTATTCACGAATAATTATCACTAGATAAGTTATCTAACTTTCAATTTATAAAAATTTTAGTTTCTTTTAAATTGTAAGTTACAGTTATATTGACATAGGAATTTATAGGAGATGATTCATATCATTGTACTTGAGCAGTAAGTTTATTTATTGGATTCAATCTAAAAGTAAAAGGACTTATACTTCAAGTTAAAGTTTGCCATAGTGCATATTGTTCCGAGGATGGATTAGCTCCTTTTCATAGTATTCTTGGAAAATAGTTACTTTTAATTCCGTTTCAGAAAGTATTAATTATCTGTAAAACTTAATCAGGCTGTGCATACTGGAAAAGGATTATGAAGTTAAAATTCGCGACTGGACTTGCGTATTTTACTCGTAATTCTTTTCTACACAACCTGATTAAGTTTTACAGTCTATTACTACATAAAATCTCACTACACCCTCCTCAATTCGTTCCTTTATAGAAAATATTATGAAAAACAAAAGTATCCAAGATATTTATTCTAAATAATACACTTATAGTTACAGCAGATCAAGTTCATGAGATATTGAGTGAATCACTATTCGCTACCTGAATAAAAAACCCTGTTCAGAAATTTATACCTTTCCCAGTAATTCAATTGCTCAAAGTTCAAATTGCTGTAGGATTTAATCATCAACTAAAGATTCAATCGTTATTATTTCAGGATATGTCTTTGAGATAATAGAGACTCCCACTTTGATAATA